>Ga0307948_1002855_pt1 | contig 12664 bp, 16 predicted proteins | sample OrgLakmetagen280_FD_201824 | JGI IMG/M metagenome (GOLD analysis project Ga0307948, IMG submission 201824) | Saline water microbial communities from Organic Lake, Antarctica - #280 | ecosystem: Environmental > Aquatic > Non-marine Saline and Alkaline > Saline | place: Antarctica: Organic Lake...
GGGGCGTGTGTGTGTGTGTACGTGTGTGAGCGTGAGCGTGTGTGTGCGTGTGTGTGCGTGTGTGCGTGTGCGTGTGCGTGTGCGTGTGTGTATGTGTATGTGTGTGTACGTGTACGTTTACGTGTACGTGTGTGTATGCGTGTGTGTGTGTGAGAGCAAGTGTGTGTGCGTATGCGTGTGTGCATGTGTGTATGTGTGTCATATCGGTATCAAAGCGCACCTTTTACTGTCAAGCAGAGTGTGGTGGCACTGCTGCTTTGCTCTTCCTCTGCTTGTGGCAGTGCATTCACTTGATGCATGTGCCCGTTACAAATTGCAGGCCCGCCATGAATATAAGCATGGAGGAGGATGTGGCGACGCTACTCCTTTCTTCTTCCTCTGCTTGTGGCAGAGCATTGACTCGATGCATTTGCCCACTACTAACTGCAGGGATGCTATGAATGTGGAGGAGGATGTGGTGACGCCACTGAAGGCCAAGCTAGACGAGTTTGGGGCCCTCCTGTCAAAGGTACTGTGGCCTGTATATTTTCAAGCGCATACCTGTTTAGCGCGCCCAACCCATAGTATGGGTCCCATACGAGCGGCCAGTCAAGGACTGCTGTTCAAGATACGTTTGGTCGTCGCTGGTCTCGCTCCTGCTCTACAATAAACGTGCATGTAGCAGGCCTGCATTTGCAGCCCAAAACTCGTCAGTTTATTGCCAGAGTGATAACTTACGTCTTCCCCCCCCCCCTACCATTTGACCCCTCTCGCACGCTTCCCATTGAGCAGGTCATAGCAGGTATCTGTGTGCTTGTATGGGTGGTCAACATTAACCGCTTCAACGACCCTGCCTTGGGCGGCTGGCTCCAAGGTGTGTGTAGCAAGAGATGAGAGCACACAAAGGAGCATGCTAACCCCCATACATGCCATGCAATCATATGCAACTACTGCCATACATCATACACCTTTTCCACATTGCCATACATTCCATACAGCCTTTCCCATATTGTTTCCATTTGCACCGGCTTGCTATAATGCAAGGCTTCAACAATATATTAAAAGCGCGCACACACACACATGAAAACACACACACACGTGCCTGCAGGTGCCATCCACTACTTCAAGATCGCTGTAGCTCTTGCTGTGGCGGCCATCCCAGAGGGCCTGCCTGCAGTGGTGACCACGTGCTTGGCCCTAGGCACCCGCAAAATGGCACGCCACAATGCAATCGTGCGCACACTGCCAAGCGTTGAAACACTGGGGTGCACCACAGGTGGGCTGGCTGGTCATGATTGTGTGTATTTGTGTGTGTGTTACGTGCGTGTGTGTGTGTCGCTGACCATGGTCTATCGCACGTTACCCTCAGCTGTGTGTGCACGTGCATGATGAGAAGGTACGTCCTCCTGTGCTATGTTTCATTCCTTTCCTAGTCACATTTTCACTCACATCTCCCTACAAACTCGTTTTTCATTTGTCTGTCCCTTGTCCCTCCACGTCCACCTGCCCCTCTTCATCCCCTCCCTTGACAGCGTTCTCCTCTGCTGGCTCTTTCAATCCCTTTCCTCTTTTTACATCGCCCGCTCTTTTCGTAGTCACTGTTGGCCCTTCCACATCCACACCCTTCCTTCACCACCGTTTTCCTGCCATTCGCCCTTCTGATTCCTTCCCTCCTTCCACACTCACCCCTCCCCACCACCGTCGTATGCTCCCTCTTGCCCTTTCGCATAAATATCCTCTCTGTACAAGCGTTTGCCTCTTGCCCTTCAAAGTCCGTTCGCCCACTAGCCTTCTTTGTCAATGGTTTGCTCTTTGCCCATTCAATCGAACACTAGCACTCACTTATCGCCTTTTCATCCATGACCTCCCTTCACAGTCGTTTGCTAGCTTGCTCATAATAACTCTCTCACTGCTGCCCTTCACAGTCGTAACTTGCTCACAGTAACTCTCTCACTGCTGTTTGTTCTCTTCTTGCCCCGTGCCTGCCCGCAGTCATTTGCTCCGACAAGACAGGAACCCTCACCACCAACCAGATGTCCGTCATCAAGATAGCTGCGGTGCAGTCCTCCGGAGCGCAGCTTGCAGAGTTTGATGTCACTGGTGCGTTCATTTTGCTGCATTCTGCCATAGTGCGTACTGTCAACGCACACATTCATGCGGTGATGCGGTGCCGCTATTAACACGGATTCAGACACGGATTCAGACGTGCCTGACGCGCTGTTTGTTGAATGTAAGGTGCACTTTGACTGTGGTGTGTTTTTGCTGCTGTGTGTGGTTTGACGCCCTGCTAACGCTGAGCTCTAACGCTCTGTTCTTGATGTAAGGTGCACCGTGTTTGTGGTGTGTTTTTGCTGCAGTGTGTGGTTTGACGCCCTGCTAACGCTAAGCTCTAACGTTCTGTTCTTGATGTAAGGTGCACTTTGACTGTGGTGTGTTTTTGCTGCAGTGTGTGGTTTGACGCACTGCTAACACTGAGCTCTAACGTTCTGTTCTTAATGTAAGGTGCACCGTGATTGTGGTGTGTTTTTGCTGCAGTGTGTGGTTTGACGCACTGCTAACGCTGAGCTCTAACGCTCTGTTCTGTTACTGACGCACTACCTCTGCTGTGTTCTGCTTGCTGCGAATAAAAAGGTTGACGCTGTTGCATGCTCTTTGTGTGCCTGGAGCATTTAAAGTAAATATGTGAGGCACCAACTTGTGTTTTTGTCTTGACACAAGGAAGCATAATTAACAAACAATTGGCTCCTTCTGATTTGACTCAAGCATGTTCAAAGAGCTTCTTAGAGGTGGCTTCTCTTTTCTTATTAAAGATTCATCTTTTATATGACGGCACTAGGAAAAGATGCCACGACGTCAGGGCGTTTTAAACTTCCGATGCGCCTTCAAAATGGCTCCTGCTCAATTTTAAATTGATGTGTTCACAGGACACGATTAGATTGATCACAGGACAAAACCAGATTTTTTACATGACAAAATTAGAGTGTTTTACAGGACACGATTAAAGTGATCGCAGGACACAAGATTGAGCAAGAGGTTGCTTTCTATCAGACAGAGGAGGGACTCCTTGCCTAACGGCAAACACAAAATTTCCTCCTGCTTGCTTGGACAGTGCTGCAACATCTTGCCGCGCAAGCAAATGATACGCTTCGATGCGCAATTTGCACTCGCTTTCATTCAAAATCTAGCTTGCTTGCACACACGCGCATTCATATACACGCATGTAAACAAACACGCACTCATACAGGTATGCACACATAGACACTCACATACACACACAGGCACCACTTTCTCCCCTGAGGGTATGGTACTCGGCCCTGGGGGTGTGGTCCTGCGCCAGCCAGCAGACACCCCCTGCCTCATGCACGCAGCACAATGTGCCGCTCTGTGCAATGACTCCCAAGTGTTTGTGGCACAGAAGACGGGTACGTCTGTGAGATTTGCTGAAATGGCAAACGTGTGAATGTGACCAGCTGTTTTGATATGTAAAAAGGAACGCCACTGTTTCATAGCTGGAGTGATTTTCTCTCGCAAGTTATATATATATATATATTCATATGTTTGCAAGGTGTATATACATATGTCACCCATCTGTCTATGTGTTTGTGTCGCTTCCTTCCAGGGAAGCTCCAACGCATAGGGGAATCCACTGAAATAGCGCTGCGCGTGTTTGCTGAAAAGGTGTGTGTGTGCGTGTGTGTGTGTGTGTGTGTTTGTGTGTGTGTGTGTGTGTGTGCGTGTGTGTGTGTGTGTGTGTGTGTGTGTGTGTGTGTGTGTGTGTGTGTGTGCGAAAGGACGCAACAATTTTGTCGACAGATTGCATGCCCTTTACTTGCGAGGATGCAATTTTTCTATACCCCCTTTTCCTGAGCTTGAAGTCGTTCCTGTAATCCATCGACCCTAGTCTGCTGCAGCTTTCCCTCTGGTTCTTGACACCAGGTTGCCCAGCTTAGCATAGAAATGCTTGTGCTCCACGACAACTGACAGCACAATATCACCTGTCGATAACTTTTGTAGATTGGTTTGCCCAGCTCTGTCCGCATGGAGCACGCAGCGAGCCGCAGCCAATTTGGGACCAACGGATATTGGCAGGTGTGTGTGTGGGGAGGGGGGGGAGGGGGGGGTGGGGGGTGGAGGTGTGTTTGTGCATTTGCATGTGGGGGTGGAGGTGTGGACGTGACTGGGCTTGTGGGCTTGGGTTTGGAGCTTTGGAGGTGGTGGGGGATGTGGGTAGGTGCACAATTTCATGTGCGTATTGTGTGTGTGTGTGCGTGTGTGTGTGTACGCTTGATGCCGTCTGAGGAGACATCTTCCGTGTAAGCAACTTGAAAGCTCCTCCTGTATGCTCTCTATAAGCACTCTTCGTTCGTAAGTTACTTGAGTCATACCTCGTCATAATACGTCATAAATATTTCATCATAAATTACTTGAATGCCTATTATATGCAGGCCACTGTGGAGCGCTTGCAATGATGGAGACTTCCCATAACTGCATGATGAACAATGTTTTGTTTGGATATGAACTGTTCCACTTAAATAACGTGCAGGCCAATGTGGAGCGCTTAGCGCTGTTGGAGTTCTCCCGCGACCGCAAGATGATGAGCGTCCTGGTTAAAGGGGGAGATAAGCTGCACACCATCTGGTCCAAGGTAAGATTTGCTGTCATGCACATCCATGCTCATAGGCTATCTTGTCCAAGGTAAGGCTAGCTGTCATGCACATCCATGCTCATAGGAGTGCACGCTATCTGGTCCAAGGTCATTCATGCTGTCATGTCATGAAAGTGTACTCCATCTGTCATGTTCATAAAGTGAACGCCATCTGGTCCAAAGTAAGACGGTACCATGCTCCTCACTGAGATAGTCGTGCCTCGTTTGTGCAAAAAACATATGTAACGGCAAAGGACATTAAGTGCTCAAAAAGAAAGTATGGAACCGTGCCCACAAAGGAAGTGCTAAAACCGTCTGACACTTTAATTATAATTGATTGAGACTATCAAAAGTGTAAAACTTGTCACGCACATGTGTCAGGTTTGGCCAGAGCCGTTTATATACACCGTATATGACCGTATATTTGATGGTTTCCCTGTCAATTATACCGTATATACACCGTATATACATATGGTTCTGGCCAACCCTACGCATGTGTGCTGGATCATGCGCTGCCCTTGCCGTCTTCTCGTCCTTTTATGATCTTGCTTCACCATACATGACATATGTGTCTATACTTCACACACACATACATACACTTACACACATGCATGCATGCATGCACACACACGACCCTTGCCTGCGTGCGTGCCTGCAGGGCGCACCAGAGTTTGTGCTGTTGATACTAAACACACACACACACATATGCATGCGCACACACACAACCCTTGCCTGCGTGCGTGCCTGCAGGGCGCACCAGAGTTTGTGCTGTTGATACTTCACACACACACACACACATATGCATGCGCACACACACAACCCTTGCCTGTGTGCGTGCCTGCAGGGCGCACCAGAGTTTGTGCTGCGCAAGTGCAGCTACGTGCTGGCCAACAACGGGGAGGGTGCCGTGCCCATAACGGACAACATGCGTCAGGCCATTCTGTCAGACATGCAGGTGAGTGGTATTGACGCTGCGTTTGCTGCTGCTGTGTTGGCATATGCTTCATTCCATCAGACATGCGGGTGAGTGGTACTGACGCTGCGTTTGCTGCTTTTATGTTGCACGGTTCACAATTCCTTTTGTTTGGACTTGGGTGCTGATATAGGTCGTGGGTTCTTCCGTTACCCTGGGCACAAAGAACATTTAAACATGTGCGTTGTTGTTGTCGTCAGTGGGGAGGAAAGAGGATGGGAGGATGGCTGATCTATCACAGGCGGCATGTGTGTATTGGATCAATTCGTTGGGCATGCAGGGTTTGAAGCAGAGGTGCGTGCTTGAGTTTTGTGTAGCCAGCATCAAGTTGGCGTGGTACCTCACAGACAGCATGCACCTTGTGTGTGTGCGTGTGCGTGCGCGTGCGCGTGTGCATTTGTGTGCGTGTTTGTCTATACGTGCGTTTGAGCTGCTTTTACTCCAACAGGGATTATGTGTGCTCTTAATTTCATCAAAAATATTTCCATTCTTAATTTAAACCAGCAATTAGAGCGCTTGTACGAACTACTGTTCTGACAGCCTCCAATATTGTGTGATTCCAGGCGTTTGGGAGCCGCCAGGCCTTGAGGTGCCTGGCCTTAGCATTCAAGGGAGTGCCTGCCTCCACGACCAAGGTAAGTTTCGCCTTTGTATTCGTGTGTACTGTTGCAGGGCGCATCTTTGTATTCCTGTGTACTGTAGCAGGGCACGTCTTGTCGTGCACTGTACTGTGTACTGTTGCAGGGCATATCTTTTGTCGTGCGTCTTTGTATTTGTGTATACTGTTGCAGGGCACATCCTGTCGGCCTGTTTGTTGTTGCATGGGTCAGGAATCGACAGGACAACTGTGGGGGGAAGCTGCAATTTTGACTTGCGCAAGTACGCGTGCACTCCTAGCCTGCACCACCACAAACTAGAAACGACTTGGAAACCGAACTTTGGCAAGCTAACGCAATCTTACCTGTGTATGTTTGTGTAACCTTCAACCCCCCTTCCCCTCTCTCCATCCCGGTTTGCTTCCTGATTCATGTCACCTCATGTGTGCTTCAAGACCCATACGCCTCTCACACCACTTGCAGCTGGACATGAACGACGAGAAGGGGCTGACCTTCATCGGGCTGCTGGGCATGCACGACCCCCCGCGGGCTGAGTGCCGCTCTGCCATTGCCACCTGCCACAATGCAGGCATCAAGGTCATCATGGTCACCGGGGACAATAAGGTGGGGGTGCTATTTGGTGTCATGTGAAGTTGTGGGGTGCCGTGGTGTGGTGTTGAGTGGAGATGTGGGGTGTGGTCTGTGGTGCTGTGGTGTGGTGTTGAGTGGAAATGTTTGGTGTGGTCTGTGGTGCTGTGGAGTGGTGTTGAGTGGAGATGTGTGGTGTGGTGCTGTGGGGTGGTGTTGTGTGGAGATGTGGGGTGTGGTCTGTGCTGCTGCAGTGTGGTGTGGTGTGGAGGTGTGTGGTGTGGTCTGTGGTGCTGCGGTGTGGTGTGGTATGTGGTGCTGTGCTGTGGTGTGGTTGGTGTGGTGTTGTGGTGTGATGTGTATTTGCGATGGACTGGGTGCAGGAGGGCGGTCCGGAGTGAGGGGTGGGTGCAACGTTTAAGTTTGTGGATGTATGTGAATGTGAGTGTGAGTGTTGTTTTGCTCCTAACGCCATAGTGGCTGCCAAATGTGACAGCGCCATTTCAGTTTGTGAATGTATGTGAATGTGAGTGTAGTTTTGCTCCTAACGCCATAGTGGCTGCCAAATGTGACAGCGCCATTCCAGTTTGTGGATGTATGTGAATGCGAGTGTGCTTTGCTCCTAACGCCATAGTGGCTGCCAAATGTGACAGCGCCATTTCAGTTTGTGGATGTATGTGAATGTGAGTGTGCTTTGCTCCTAACGCCATAGTGGCTGCCAAATGTGACTGCGCCACTTCAGTTTGTGGATGTATGTGAATGCGAGTGTGCTTTGTTTCCAACGCCATAGTGGCTGCCAAATGTGACAGCGCCATTTCAGTTTGTGGATGTATGTGAATGTGAGTGTGGCTTTGCTCCTAACACCATAATGGCTGCCAAATGTGACAGCGCCAGCCCCTTACATCCCAGCCGCGTAGTTTGTGCAACACAAGGGAGAGAGGTGCTAGCTGTGCATCCGACACACGCACGTTGCCCTAGTGTTAAGATGTGTAGCTCGTCTGAATCTATCTTGATCTGAGTTGATCTGACTTGATCTGTCCCGACACACGCTCATACCGCCCTAGTGTTAACATGTGTAGCTCGTTTAAATCTGTCTTGATCTGAGTTTGCAGGGTACAGCAGAGGCAGTGGCACGTCAGGTGGGGGCCCTGTCTCCTGGCAGTGCACTTGCTGGCAGTGAGGATGAAGACGGGCACGGCATCTCCTACACTGGTGGGTGTGTGTTTGTGTGTGTATGTATGTGCAATGCCTGTGAGTGCAAGTATGTAAGTGTGCGTGCATTTATGTAGGAGGGGGGTCAAGGTTTTTGACACATACGTGGCTACAGCGTGCTTGGGCCAGAGCTCTGCCAAATGCGCAGCAGTTGCTCCCTAATATAGTCTCCGATAAACTAAGTAGCAAGAAATAGCAAGAAACTCTTAGGGTTTAGAAGGAGGTGGAAGTCTGTGACTTTGCGAAGCGCTCAGTCGGAATTGGCGCTGAAGCTTTGCACTCCAATGCAGAGGTTTTTGTCCAAATTCTATTCATACATTTAAGCCCTGCCAAATGGGCAGCCCAAAAACGTATCCATATCTAATCCCTGCCTTGTGGAAGATCTTCTCTCTGCCAGAGAAAGCTGTGTAAAACCTCTCTTCCAGCACCCTTTCTCGTATGCATGCTCCTTCTCTCCGCGACTAGAGCTCTCGCTATGATGGAAACCATGGGCCAATCCCAGCTCTGCATATTTCTGTCGTCCTGATTGTCACCTCAATGTTGTAGCTCAACTTTATTGCTCCCTTTTGCGTGCCTCCTCCCTTTCAGATGTAGAGATGGACGGGATGGGTGCCATGGGCCAGGCTCAAACCATACGCACATTCACCATCGCAGCACTTTAAAGCACCTTTTACGTGTTCTCTCACTGCGCTTCCCCCTCCAGGCCTAGAATTTGACGAGATGGGTGCCATGGGCCAGGCCTCAGCCACGCGCAGCCTGTTGGTGCTGTCCAGGGTGGAGCCCATGCACAAGCTGCGGCTAGTAGAACTGCTCAAGGCACAGGTGCGTATGTATGTTTGTGTGTGTGTGTGTGTAGCGGTGGGAACAGGGTGGTTGCCTTGCCTGTTTCCTCTGATGGAGGTATTGCTTTGAAAGCTGCTTTTAGAGGAACAGAGGCGCGCAAGTGTTCAGGGGGGAAGTACTCCCAGCCTATTGTTCCTGTGGAAGTATTGCTAAAAAGATGCTTTGAGAAATAATCAGCAAGTGCTCAATTGTGAGTGTAATTGTGCGTGCGCTGTGCTGTCAGTCTAGTCTGCTCATGGGCATGCAATACGTTGTGGTGACAGTTTGCACATCAGCCTTAAAATGGCTGTGCGCGTGTTGCTGATGACCCACTTTTCTCCTGCATCTTGTCGTAAAGTCAATTTCCAGGATTTCTGTTTTAATTCGTTACAGGTGCTGTAGGAGCTTGCATCGTCCTTTGGCAGATTGATGCAAACCCAGCCTTTCAAACTTAAACTTGTGAAAATTTTGCTACTCATGCGCACGCCTACCATGTGTGCGTACCTGTGCTAAACTGTGTGCACTTATGCCCAACAGGTCCATTGCGCTTTGAAAAGGGACAAAGATGCTGCTGCAGGAAGTTCAATAATAATAAACCAAATCAAAAATGATGAATATTTCATTGGCACGCTGCTGTGTGTGTCGGATTGTGCATACGTGCATACTGAATGCCTCTTTATCCCCTTGAAACTAACTATTGCCTCTGCCGTGAAATTGTATTAATGAGTATTTGTTTACGCTCAACAGGGCCATGTCGTGGCTATGACGGGGGATGGTGTCAACGATGCCCCTGCCCTGCTGCGTGCGGATATTGGTATTGCCATGGGCTCAGGTACAGCCATTCTGGGCCTCTCTGCTTTTTTACTGCAAGGCTCGCGCTGCATGGTTTATTTGTTAAGAGGTATTGCAGCCAATAATGTAGGCGTTAGCTGCAGCCAATAATGTAGGCATTAGTTGCAGCCCCCCACTCGCAGCACCACTCAGCTGCCCCTGGTGCAGGATTATAAGCTTTGTGTGCACGGTTGCGGGGTTTTTGTGTGAAACAAAGTGCTCAATTGGTTGATCCAGAAATATACCTTGAACTTTCATATAAACTGTCACTGCCATTCTTGTCGTAATCGATTTCCTCTTCGCCTCCTGGTGGTTTTCAACTTCCCTTCGCTTCCTGGTGGTAATCAACTCCCTCCGCCTCTGTGGCTTGCAGACTCCACTGTGGCCAAGCAGTACAATGTAATTAGTCACTACATTTCATGGAACTTCCTGTGTATGCTTCCCCTCCGCCTCCTGTGCTATGCAGGCACCGCTGTGGCCAAGCACGCGTCTGACATGGTGCTGGGAGACGACAACTTTGCCACCATCGTGTTTGCAGGTATGCTCACGTGTATATACATGCGTCTAGAGGCAGGGTGTGTGTGTTTTGCTATGTGTGTTTATACACATGCGTTATTGTGCGTGTATGCATCATGGTGTGTGTCTGTGTTTTACTATGTGTGTGTATATAAATGCGTTATTGTGCGTGTATGCGTCATGGTGTATGTTTTGTATACGTGTGTATATACATGCGTCATTGTGCGTGTATGCGTCAGGGCATGTGTGTTTCACAGAAAAAGGCCTTCAGTCAAGAAGTGCGACTGCTAGCCTGCTCGTAGGAGGCAAATAGTTCATGGGGGAAAAACAAAGCCTGTCGTTGTTCTGGCTAGTTTACTATGTGCATGCATTCTATTGTGGTTTGTCATTGCCAGCTTCAAATTCTGATTAGTGGGCGAAGTGTTGTTTTTCAACATGGTCTTGCCTCATGTGCTACCACGCCCAACCATATGTGGCCAGCCACTCCAAATTGTTTTTGCTTGTACTTGTAATGCAACAACCATATGTGGCCAGCCACTCCAAATTGTTTTTGCTTGTACTTGTAATGCAACAACCATATGTGGCCAGCCACTCCAAATTGTTTTTGCTTGTACTTGTAATGCAACTGCTCTTGTAGCTATAGCTACTTACTGCTCGTGCTACTTGAATGTGGCATCAACAACACTTGCAACTTGTGCCTGCACCTTTGCAATGCGTCTCTTTTCCAGTTCTGCATCCTCCATCACACTTCAAGCATAGCACTTCCAAGTCTAAAGCTCCACATGCTTCGTCGCTAGGCTTGGCCAGAACCATATATTTACAGAGTATATACGTATGTTTTGCAGGGATTTCATCAATTATACGGTCATATACGGCGTATATATATATATATATATGGTTCTGGCCAACTCTATTCATCACACTTCAGTAACATGTCCTCGATTAACTTGACTGTCTACTCAGTGTCTGAGGGCCGCGTCATCTTCAACAACACCAAGCAGTTCATCCGCTACATGATCAGCTCCAACATCGGAGAGGTGGTGGCCATCTTCTTGGCCGCCTTGCTGGGGCTTCCAGAGGTAGAGTAGACACTGCTGCTAATCTTATCCAATCAAATTTTTTTGCTGCTCAAGTTTGTGTGAACTAAAATGCCCCAGGAAGGGTGCGGCCATCTTCCTGACTGCCTTGCTAAGACTCGACAAGTCTGATTCTGGGTCGAGCAACGACCAAAGTAGCAGTTGGTGTACGCAATCCGTACATGTTGTGACCTGGATTTCTAGGCAGCTGCAGTATTTCTGGCTGGTTTATTAGGAACCTCAAATAACAGAAACGACGGCGCAATGATCAAAGTGGTGGGAATCATGTGCTCTTCCGTATTATTGCACTTAGTGACTCGCACTAGCCTCCACTGGAGCCCTCCATAATTACTTGCTTGTGTGCTGGTGTATATGTACACGCACGTGCTGACGCCGGTGCAGCCTCCTTAATCACTTTCTTTTGCTGTGGTCTGTATGTAACCACAGGTGCTGTGGTCTATGTGTAAACACAGGTGCTGTGGTCTATATGTAAACACAGGTGCTGTGGTCTTTATGTAAACACAGGTGCTTTGGTTTTTATGTATACACAGGTGCTGTGGTCTTTATGTAAACACAGATGCTGTGGTTTTTATGTATACACAGGTGCTGTGGTCTTTATGAATACACATGTGCTGTGGTCTTTATGTATACACAGGTGCTGTGGTCTTTATGTATAAACAGGTGCTCAAGCCGGTGCAGCTGCCGTGCTTTACTGGAGCCCTTCATAACTGCTTGCTCATGTGCTGGTCTATATATTTACGCACAGGTGCTCACGCCGGTGCAGCTGCTGTGGGTGAACCTGGTCACAGATGGTCTGCCAGCCACGGCTTTAGGCTTCAACAAGGCAGACAAGGACATGATGGCCAGGGGGCCACGCAGGTGTGTATGCATGTGTGTGCGTGCACGAGTGCAATTCTGTTGTCCTCCTAGATTCTTTATGATGAGTGTTGTTGTTGCATGAGCATTCCTACTCCTAGACTCTTTGTGATAAAGTTATTGATGCTTGCTTGACAGATGGAAGATTCCACGCAAATAATAGAAAATGGCCGGGGTCTTTTTTCTGCGATCTTACGCAGGATGTTCACTGTCATTCAGCAAGTAAATTTCTGTGCAGGGGTTTGGCCCTCCCTCTCCTTTGCCCCTACGTAACCCCACGTATAGGGCCGATACCCAAGACCGTGCATACAAAGCATATGTAAATGAGTACTTTGACATGTAAATGAGTACTTTGAAGAGGGTTTCCATGTGTGCGGAATAATGTGTTGCTGCCACGAGTATTTTTGGCAGGGGGGGTCTCATCTCTAAGGGAGAGGGAGGGAGAGAGAGGGTGAGGGAGGGAGGGAGGGAGAGAGAGAGAGAGAGAGAGAGAGAGAGAGAGAGAGAGAGAGAGAGAGAGAGAGAGAGAGAGAGAGAGAGAACACAAAAA
>Ga0307948_1002857_pt1 | contig 12660 bp, 14 predicted proteins | sample OrgLakmetagen280_FD_201824 | JGI IMG/M metagenome (GOLD analysis project Ga0307948, IMG submission 201824) | Saline water microbial communities from Organic Lake, Antarctica - #280 | ecosystem: Environmental > Aquatic > Non-marine Saline and Alkaline > Saline | place: Antarctica: Organic Lake...
AGAGAGAGAGAGAGAGACAGAGAGAGAGAGACAGAGAGAGAGGAGAGAGAGAGAGAGAGAGAGAGAGAGAGAGAGAGAGAGAGGGAGAGAGAGAGAGGGAGAGCGAGAGAGGGAGAGAGAGAGAGAGGGAGAGCGAGAGAGGGAGAGAGGGAGAGCGAGAGAGCGAGAGAGAGTTACTTACATGCGACCTGCGTCTGGTATTTAACATAAGTCGTCTAAGATCCATGCAGTGCATTCAAATGATCTGGCGCGGGTGTGTAAAAGGAGGGCCTGATTCTTTATGAGCGAGTCTTCACTCAGGCGCTCTGTACTAGTCAGCAGTGTGAGCATCTTTTGTGCTTGCTCTGCTTCATTTGAGCTTGCAAGGGACGGCACGTAAGTACAACCTTGAAAATTCAAACTCTTTTTACATCTCTAAACCATATATTCACTTACGCTCAGATGCCCTCCAAAGGAACATATAGCGATGTAACCTTCATCTTAGCTTCATCCCTCAACCATTAACAAGGGCAAATTGTAGACAAGACAAACAGCTCACCAGGAGTGCAGCCTCGGTGGGGGCGCCCACGCAGCGGTACACGCCATTCTTCATCTCAATCTTGGACTCGTTGCACACCGCGGCCACCTCGCAAATAGACTGTAGGGAAGCACAACACGTGTCACAGTGTAGGGAAGCACAAACCGTGTCAAAGTGTAGGCAAGCACAAAACGTGTCACAGTGTGTACAGTATCGTGGATTAGGGGTCCCTGAGGGGACATAATGTAAGCGGGCCAGTGCTTTGAAGTTGCGAAATTTGCTGTTAATTAAATCTATTTGCCATCAGAGGAATAGACTTATTTAACATCAAATTCCGCGACTTCTTAGCACTGGCCTGCTTACATTGTCCAACAAAAAACAAACAAACACACACGCTTTCGCAAAGCATTCGTAGCACATACACACACCGCACTGCATTCTGTCACACACCTGAAGCGCGGCGTCCAGGGCTTTCAGGTCTTGGACTTGGCCATCGACTGGGTTGTAAGTGTGGCCAGTCACAGTCCATGTGCGGACCTGTGTGCGCATATGGGCATGTGTGTGTCTGTCTGTGAGAATGTGTGGCCGGTCACAATCCGCGCGCGGACCTGTGTGTGCATATAGGTATGTGTGTTTGTCTGTCTGTGAGAATGTGTGGCCGGTCACAGTCCATGCACGAACCTGTGTGTATGTGTGTAGTGTGTGCGTATGTCTGTGTGAATGTGTGCACGTATGTTGATGTATGTGTATGCGTGCGAGCGTGTGTTGTGTGTGTGTTATGGGGGTGAAGGTTATGCAGGTGCAGATGGTGCTCCTGCAAAGTATGAAGTCTCTGAAAAGAGCACCCACCATAAGTTATACCCAAGGAGACCAGCTAATAAGACACCTACACAGGGGCACCTTTACAGGAGCAACCTGGTGATGGATGAATATCAATGTGCATTCAAGAAAGACAAACCATTTCTTATCCCAGCCAGAGCCCATCCAGACGATTCAGGTGGCTTTTTAGAAAATGGCTCCAAAGTAGTATATGCAAGTGTTAATGAGTCACACCAAGCCCTGAAAACAACCTTTGTTGCACTGTTTAAACCAGTTGCACTCTGCTCTCAAAGATACTGTTCAGCGGCAAGCACACCTCGTTGCCCTTGCCGACTCCCATCAGCTGTACAGTGGCACGCTCTTAAAAAGCTAATTTGAGAAATACGCTGCTCAGCGCACGCACCTTGTTGCCTTCGCCCACTGCTGTCAGCTGCACAGTGGACATCTGGTTGGTCGTCAGAGTACCGGTCTTGTCGGAGCAGATCACTGCGTGTGGTAAAGCAAGGCACGTAAAAAAGCGTGTAATGCACGGCAACCGTATCGATGTATTCCTGAACCAGAGGTTGATTTAGTGGTTTACCAAATTTTGCATCCCCCTAATTTCTTATTCGATACACACCAAGTAATGACTGGCCACAGGGTCCTCCTAATTATATACTGCGAGGACAACAATTTCAGGGCTCTTGCTTTCACAACTAACTTAAGGTTGTGTGAGCCATTGCGTTCAAGAATGCATATGCAAGGGCATGTGAGCCACTGCATTAAATATACAAATTTGCATTTTGTGAGTCATCTTGCTATAAAGGTGTATGCAAAAGGGTGTTTGATGAGCCGCTCCTTACACAAAGTTGATTTTGAGAGCTTGATTGCAACGCAGTGATAGGAATGCCAGCCTTGTGCGCACATTGACGAACAACCAGAACGCTGAAAGGTGCCAGAACACTTGCGTAGCCTGTGCGTTCATTCATGGCATATGAACGTAAGCAGCAGCTTGCGGTGAAAGCGAGGTGTTCAGATGTTTGAAAAAAATTACGCTGCTTCTTCATAGAGTGCTCAACGATCACCAATGCTTTCAAGCACACTTTCAAGCATTGTGTTTTCATGCATGCCACAAATATTGCAGCTGCAGAGTGAGGAGCAGCACGTGCTTGATGCGTTACCTTGCAGCCTATAATGGCAAATGCACACACACACATGTACACTAACACGTCTGCATGAACCTGCACACACTCACTCACACATCACACACACACATCACACAAATATATACATACAGGCATGTGCGTACGCATGTGAACAACATTCAAGTAAACACGCGCACATCCCCTCCTTAAGAGCACGCACCAGATGTGCACCCAAGGGTCTCCACGCTGGGCAGCTTGCGCACGATGGCGTTCTTCTTGGCCATGGTCCGCGTGCCCAGGGCAAGGCACGTGGTGATGACAGCAGGCAGACCCTCAGGGATGGCAGCCACAGCTAGGGCGACCTGCAGGAGTGTGCGAATGCATGCACGTGTGTGTGTGTGTGCGTGTGTGTGTGTGCGCATACATGTATGAGGGAGCACATGCCTTCACATATTGGGCGTGTGTGAGAGCGGGTATGTATGATTGTGGTTGGCACAGCTTTAGAGTTTGCATGTATAGCTCCTACATTGGATGCCTATGGCAAATGCAACACTTCTCTTCCTCCTGTATCACAGCCCGTGCCTTCATGCGTCATTGACATTTGCTGACTTCATAAATCTGCTGACTTCATAAACTGCGATAGAGCATCAAAGCTGTGGACCACTGCAGGGTAAAGATGCCCAATCCTTGTGCTAAGCATAATTCAAATTCTATTCTCATAAGGAATTGTGCATCAGAGAAAGACTAAAAAGAGTGTTAAGAGGCCAAAGTTGCACCAAGGGTTTTGGCTACAGTGCAGACAAGGGCCATTTCTTGACAGTCCCCACCACTTCTTCTGTGTTCTGAAGTTGCTGACACAACTGGTGAGTGTCAACAATTTTAGCACAAAAGAAGTGGAGAAGACTGGGAAGAAACAGCCCTTGTCTGCACGTGAAGCAAAAACCGTTAATTCAGATAGTGAGTTTGGAGTCTGCGCAGGCGCACCACGGAATACCAGAGCATTAAAGGCTTTAGACTTCATGCACAAACAAAACGACAGATTTTCAGCCCAGAGCAACGAACAAAATGCAGTCACAAGAGAGGGCTCATAAGCCCTGTCTGAATGTTTGAATCTAAAGACATGTACGGGCAAACCCATTGCATTGTGACACGTTTTTCCAACAAGGGTATACAAACCATGAATGGCGGCCACCTCTTCCATGTGGCGGTCTTGTGGAGAAAAATACATCATCGCCGTGAGGTGGCACGGAAATGTCGGATGATGTAACAGACAACAATTCCTGGGGAACTGACGCTGCACATTTCACAGATTGCGTAAAATGTGTAGGGTTGGCCAGAACCATAAATATATACACCGTATATGACCGTACATTTGGTGGTTTCCCTGCCAAATATATATATGGTTGTGGTCAGCCCTATAAATGTACAGTAGGCAGCAATGCGCAACATCAGTTCTTGCCGAGGCCGAGGCTGCACATATCGCAAAGGTTAGTGAGGCTGCACAACTCACCGCAATCTTGAGGTAGTACAGGGCTTTGCCAAGGTCGAACTTGACGGTGGCTGGGTTGGGTAGGAAGGGCAGGCCAGGGAGGGTGTCGAAGCTCAGGAAACTCTTGTAATTAATGAGCCACACGGCCACACAAATGTAGAAGATAACCTGCGCATGATATGGACGCAAGGTACATCATGATTGCATAAATCAGTGGGGATGAGTGGGGAGAGGGCGAGACCGTGGGCCTACAGGTGGGGAGTTGATAAGAAGCTCTTGGGGGGCGTGCAAATGCAACAATTTAGGATGATGACCTGCACACAAGTGCAACTAAACGACAGAAAGCACATTATGTACTCCATGGGCTGCACGTGCACAAGTGCATGCACAAATGCAGTTGATCAACAGAGAAAGTGGTCAGTCAGCTTTGTAGCCACAACAGCTATGCTAGGCGTGACTTGTGTGCAGGGCAACAGACATTGGGAGACACAATACGCGTGCGTGCAATGTGCAGATGTTGCTGTTTTGGCAGCTTAATTGTAAGATGTGTGTGTGTGTGTGTAATTGTGTGTGTGTGTGTGCGCGCACGCAATACCAACTACAGCCATCACACAGAGCTGAGTGCTAGCGCAAACTCGCTGCGTGCAAGGGCATATGCATGCAGCCGCGCAGGTCAGCCTGCAGGCCAACCCAGGGGCATCTTGCCCTCAAAGTGTGGACCCACTCGTTTCTATATACTCTTACGGCAAAACCTCTGGGGCCCTTGATTATTGTTAGATGGATTTAAGGCCCGCGACCAGCAGTTATTCCCTAGCCAATGCATCCCTTGCCAATGCATCCCTTGCCAATGCATCCCTTGCCAATGCACTGAGAGACGCACGCGCACCTTGGCCAGCAGCTCGCCGAACTCGTCCAGCTTCTTCTTCAGGGGCGTGTCGTCATTCTCCTCAGAGGCCTCCTGCGTACGATACGAGCAGTTTTACGGCAATGTGCGTGGTAGCAAATCAGTATGCAGCATAGTGCAAGCGGAAATATGCAGGGACATTAAAGCGTACAAAGTTGATGAGAGACCTATAAATTTCTTGCAGAACTTGTGAGTACAGTGTTTGTATTTTACGCACGTCTAGGCTCTCTGTACCTTGCAAATTCAGCGCAATTACCAAGACAAAAGCTAAGTACGCACAAGACTTACACACACACTAGCGCTAACTGCTATATGATTTGCAGCAGCTGCAGTCGCAAATACAGTTGAGCTCAAGCACCCTTCTGCATTTTTTCTGGAAAACTACAAACCTGGATCTGGCTCTGGATCTTGCCAATCTCGGTGTCCATGCCGATGGACACCACACAGCCAATGCAGATACCGTTGGAAATGGCCGTGCCTGCAAACAGCATGTTGTCCTTGGCCTGCAGCTCGCAGTCCTCCTTGGCCACGGGCTCGGTGCTTTTCATAACTGACACAGACTCGCCTGCATGCACACAAATGAAGTTGCAGGGTGCAAACACTCGAGTACCCATGCGCAGCACAAGCATGTATATGTGTGTTTTGAGTGTGCGTATGTGTGCGTTCACGTGCTTTGGCGCGGGGCCATCATGTCCACCTGGAGGGCATTCAACAGCTTTCCAAGGTCTTACAGTGGTGCCATACACACCTGTCAGGGAGGCCTGCTCAGCACGCACAGTGGCTGTACGCAGCTGCAGAACCCGCAGGTCAGCTGGCACGCGGTCCCCTACGTGCAGCTCCACGATGTCTCCAGGCACTAATTCTCGTGCGGGCAGGTCTGAGATCTGCACACAAAAACAGGGCAGCAAGGACCGCATGCTAGATGGTAGGGGGGGGCACTCGGGTGCTTCAGCGCACGCTGTTCACTAGATGTTTCTTCTTTACATGCGCCCCTCCCCAACTGGTTCTCTTCCTTGCTCCACACAGCTCCACTCATCACTCACCATCTTGCCCTCCCTGATGACCTTGGCATGCTCGCCCTGCAGCTCCTTGAGGGCCTCGAGTGCTGCTTCCGATCTACTTTCCTGCCACACACCCACAGCTGCGTTCAGGAACAAAATGAGCAGAATGACGAAGGGCTCCACGTACGCGCGGAGGCCTTCGTGCTTGCTGGCCTCGTCGAAGAAGGCGAGAAGGAAGGAGACCCCGGCAGATAGCAGCAGAACCTGCAAAAAAAAGGCATCGTCAACCCTTTCAGGATATCCCCTCATCAACCCCAGCCATCGCCCCACCAGCCAATCAGGACACTAGGTGTGGCAGTGTGCCATGTTGGAGCATCATCAATCAGGAGGTTGAAGTCCCTCCTCCAATTCAACTTGAAGCATGCAAAATGCTACCCTGTTTGCCAGGCATCCCGCTTCACCTCACCTTTACAAGGGTGTCATTGAACTGCTCCAGGATCAGCTTCCACACTGAAGTCCCTGGCTGTTTCTCTAGCTCGTTGAACCCGTAGTGGGCCCTTCGTTCAAAAAGTGACGTATCGCCCACTCCTTGGGTGGCATCCACCTTGAGTTCAGTGAGCACTTGCTTGGTGGGCTTGGCCCATGGAAAAGGGCATGAGGGAGCCATTCTCCTTTTCTCTGCAGGTGGGTGCACAAGGACGTGGACGGATGCGGGTGCGTTTACATGCAATTGTAGGTGTGCATGCGTGTGTGCAATGTAGGCACGTATGCTCGTATGTGTGTGCGTACGTATGCACGTGTGTGGGTATGTGTCCGAGTGCATGTAGTGTAGTGATGTGTATGGAACATGCAAACTTGCCTGCTGTCCTACTGCAACATCACAGGCCCACAGGGTTCACAGAGTCACAAAAAATGTGTATTTGTTAATATTCGTGCTCAGAGGCCCTAAATTCCAGTTGTCGTTTTAGGTTTTAAATTACAGAAAAATCTACATCCAGGAACTACGAAAATGGCAAACGTGTACAGCGAGAGCAGGGTGTTGTTCGCAGCTGGACCCCAAACCCCCCTGTACAAAGGCATGCAAGTAGGTTACCAGGGTAGACCTAGTTTGGTACGAGGTGTTGCTTTTAAGCCCTGCATGCCGCTCAAGCTGGTAGCCTTTGCGTATAAGGCCACTACTATAAGGATGCAAGCAATGGCACGTGCCATGAACTGCTCTCCCCCCTCCGCCCCTCTACAGGAGTACGCCAACAAGCCAGAGGTCCAGGAGCTCTTGCAGAAATTAACCAGTGACATGGTGAGCCTGACGCAGCAGGCGCACGCCACGTGTTCACTGATGTTGACGCAATGTTCAACATGCTGAAACCAGTTCTTGCTCTACGTTTCAAACAGGTTTGCGAAAAGCCAGAGGATCCGCTTGCATACATGGAGCACTGGGTGAAAGCTGCTAAGGAACAGCGGAGTAAGAAGCACAATCAAGCACACTAAAATTGAACGAGAAATCGCGATGCCGGTTGTAGAGTGTAGGTTGGACATCCACGGAGCTTTGTTGTGCCAGTTAAAGAAGCAAGGTCCAAAATAGCTGGAAGCTTTCCTGACTGCCTTTCTTTTTGTCGTAGGAATCTCAGGTATGCTCTGATTTTTGTGAGCATTAGATGTGCAAAAGGGCCGAAAAGTGAGAAAGGCACAAGTAGGTCCTTTGTCACGTTTTGCTCCAAGGTTTGAGGCTCAGTTATTTCAAAGAAGTCCTTCAATTATGAAGATAACTAGATTGTCTCGTCATCACGCTGTAGCGCAGTCGCTATGTTGTTATTTAAGAGTTGCCTTTGGCACGGTTATGTGGGTGTCGATCTTGTTGAGCGGAGTGCGAGGGTAAATGACAAATGACTCACAGACTTTCAACGATATACCTACTAACAAGTTCAGCACCAATTTAATATGTTTGTTATGGGCAGTTGATTAGCAATTACGGGAAATTACTGCAATGTACAAGGAGCTGCGTTTATAACATCATTTTGATTTCTGTAAAAAATATTCAATCGTTCTCACTGCAGTGCACACTTGACTTGTGCTTCAGATTCAGTTTGCTCCTTGTGTCTACTCAAGCCAATGCAAGTTGAGCAGGCTGAACGATGTGACTTCTATGTTAAATGTAGGGATTTACCAGAGGTGGTCGACGGAGGACTGAAAAGGAGGTATTCTTGAAATGTGCTCAGAGTATGCGACCCCCAGCTGGCAGTTTTGAAACTTTGTAACCCGGTAGCCCTTGCTGCTGATAACATCTGAGCTTGAAAACTGCCAACAGGGGGCACACGCCTAATTGCCCGCGGCGTGAACCCCATTTTTTACCACAAATCCTTCATATTAGAACACCCACTGCGCCAATCTGGGATTTTTTAATGGTATAGAAAAAATGCAACGGAAATGAAGAAAACGGCTGAATGGTTGATATTTTATGGTGATTTGAGCCATTTTCCCATGGAACTCACCACATTAGGGTTTACATGCACCATGTGTGCTTAATTCAGTCTATCTCAGCACTCAAAGCGACCCACATAGCACTAGGCACATGCTCGGGTAGCTCTCAATGCCAAGTACACTTTGGTACTGAAATGGTGTCGATCGGATGAAGTGGCCGTGAGTGGCTGCCTTCTAAATGCAAAAATGCACATTTCAGGCACTTCCTCTGTTGACCCCCTCTGGGGATTTACATTGCTGCGTACTTTCCAGCAACTCGGCCGGTCCATATAGTTTAGATTGTACTACGACAGGCATGCAACCAGGGTCACCAGACATTTGCTTTCTGATGGAGTAGTTGGAATCTCTCAGTTGCGTCTAGGTTGGTTCATTTTTGTCAGCCCAAGGCACTCAATTGCAAGTTCAAATAAGGTGCGTGCAAGGGTGCTTCTTGCTGTGGCCCGGAAATCTGATCGACTGCCCCAAGTCCACTTGCAAAACTGAAATAGCCAGCTTTGACTGCTTTGACCAAGACTCATCACATGCAGTCCTTTCCGTGCTACACATCTTCAATCTTAAACTGGCAGGGCTGGTTTACACCAAAGTGGCCATCACAAGCAGGGCAAGGGAGGCCGATCCTGCGCAGAAGGGCGAAAGCTGATTTTAATTACGAGTATAATTGTGTAAGTTACAGTTTCAATTTCACGCATATTTTATCTTTCGCACTGGAAGTGGAGGAACTTTTTGACCACAAGTGCTAACTAGGTAGGAGCAACACTCCTATCGGAGATCAATTGGAGGAGAATTAAAATTGTACTGCCATGTAATTATCTACGGCTCAATTTGTGCCCAAGCATTTTTTCTTTGCCATGGCAGGATGGAACAGGTAAGCCAGAAAATCATCATAATGCATCCTGCTTCACACATACACACACAAACACACACACACACACACACACACACACATACAAACACATGCACACACGCGCACACACACACTTGCATGCACACACGCACCTGCATGCACACACACACGCACACGCGCGCACACACACACACACACATACACACACACACACACACAATTGCATGCACACACGCACACACACACACACACACACACACGCACACACACACACGCACACACGCACGCACACACAAACAGGCATGAACACACACACGCGCACACACACAGCCCACACTTTCACAACACACAACACACACGTACACACCTGAAACACGCACACACAGTTCACACCAGACACACACACGTAATGAGAAGCTTTGATTTCATTTGATACTCCTCCTAGTCATTTGATACTTCTCCTAGCTCGTTTGATACTCCCTCCTGACTTACTTGCTACCCGCCTACCCACGAATTCCAGTATTGTATGGGACAGCGGTTTTGCCTGCGTGTCTGGGGCAGCCCTGATCTTTTCTCTCTCTGGACTGTTTGTCAAGCTCCTTCATGGGCATATTCCAGGTGAGCTCCCACGGTGGATGTCCATTTCAGCTGCCTTGCTTGTCGTGCGCGTTATACGTGCGTGGTAACGTGCATGCTCGTCTGACCCACATCCACAAACCTCCATTTCTTGCAGAGTTTGAGATCGTGGTTTGTAGATCATTCCTCTCCTTCATCGCTTGTGGGCTTGCCTTCCGCAAGAGCAAAGACACCAAGCACTTTTTAGGGCAGCTGAAAAATGTGCCCTTGCTGCTTGGGAGGTGAGTCGCTGCATGCCCCCAAAATTTTGGGGGAAGCTGCGCGAGTTATCCCCCCGCAAATTATTTTCCATTGCAGACACTTCTGCGTTAACAACATTGACACATGCATGCTCACATACACACATGTGTGCACATACACACATACACGCTTAAACACTTGAGCAAACAAGCACACGTGAGATGCCCACACCCGCATCAACACGCACACACCACACAAGGTTTACACACTTTGACGCAGGGCAATATCCGGATCAGTGGCGATGGCGCTGTACTACTTTTGTATTGGAGACTTGCAGCTTGGTGATGCCGTCACTTTGTTCTTCCTGAATCCAGGTCTGTGGAGAGCTGCCTGTGTCTTTAGAGTAAACCAAGCCTAGTGCTGAGTTCTGTCAGATTTATAAATCCAAAAGGGATCTGCAGGCATTCACCTCAGGCACGTGCTCTCACCTAAATCTCTTTTCACAGGGTAAAAAGGAATGGAAAAACTTTAATTCCTTAAGCTGTTTGCTGGAAGTTGGTGGTCACACACAGAGCATGATCAAAGGAAGCGACGCAAGCAATCTCTCGCACAAGTTTCCTTTCCATAACTCCCATAACTTATCCTGCTCCCTCCCACACAGCCATTCTTCCTTTTTTCTCTTCGCTTGCATTTTACATATATTGCATTATGCACTAACACATTCTATTCTCTTTTCACAGCTTTTTGATCACCCTTCGCACCTACCACCCTGCTGTATATGCCTGTCTTGTCTTGCTAAAGGTGCGCACCCAAGTCCTCTCCTTCATTTGCCACTGAAAGTCGTTATTATACCTCTAAATCCACCACATTACACCTATCACTGCCGTAATTTCCTTTTCCCCTTCCTGCTGCTTGTGCGCATTTTGCTAGTAAGACGCACATCCTGAATCGTCGTGTACGCCAAAATTTCCCCTTCCTTGCAGCTATCACTGCTATCGTCGCGTGGCCAGTGCTGAAAGAGCCCCTTGGGGCCCTCGGTGTGACGGGCGTTGCCGTGTCTGCTCTGGGTGTGGTGCTGGTCAGCCAGCCTCCAGCCCTGTTTAACAGGGGCGGTGAGGTACGCCACCGTCTTTACTCACTTTTAACTGTACACTAGGTCGGCGGCCAAAACCACGAGATACCTGCAGCCACGCCAAAACTCCATCTTCACAGCACTGGTCTTGGTACCACGATGCTTATTCTTGTTTAGACACTACGACGCTTATTAATATTCAAGCACCACGCTTCTATCAACATATATTATTCAATTAATTAGAGATCCTCGCGTTCAGTGCAACCTTTTAATATCATAGCTACACTTTCTGGCGGCCTCTACCTTTGGAAACAGGGGGAGGGTTTATCCTCATTTCTATCAAAAAATCAACCTATTTCCGCCTTTGGACAGGATGTACCATGCCCTGTGCATCCAGTGGATGGTGGTCTTAAAACGAGGTGTATTGTGCACCTACATTTGCAACAGTTGCACCATCTTTTGAGCTTTTATCCTTGGTCCGTTCTCAGTATAGGCCCATGAACATCGTCACCGGCATGACGTAACACAACTTGAAGCCCCCCTTTGCTTCATTGCGTTCAAAGACTGTTTGTCGCATTTTATGCTGTAAGGGCTTTTTGGGTGTGAACCCTCAGTGCTTAATGCGAGATTTGCTGAGGAATTAGCCAAAATTACTGCATGCATCACACACACACACACACAAACACACACACACAAACACAAACACACACACACAAACACACACACACAAACACACTCACACAAACACACACACATGCACATGCACAGCAATGGAGCCAGCAACAGACTGTGGGCACAATTTTTGGGATTTCCTCTGCCATGCTGGCGTCTGTAGCCTTCATATTCATTCGCCTGATTGGAAAGCGGGAAACACCCATAACCATGGTGAGGTTTCAATAGCTTTCATATTCATTCGCCTGATTGGAAAGCGGGAAACACCCATAACAATGGTGAGGTTTCAGCGTGGTCGTTCTGAGTAAGGACGAAGAACTTGTCGGTACACATACGCACCACTTGGTACATGTTTAGCTGGGAAAGGTCTAATCACAAGGCCTGCTGCAAGTATGTGGTGCGAGTATGCTAATCACAAGGTCTGGTGCAAGCTGAAAGGTAGAATCACAAGGCCTGGTGCTAATTACAAGGCCTGGTACAGGCTGAAAGGTCTAATCACAAGGCCTGGTGCAAGTATGCAGTGCAAGAATGCTATGCAGCCCCGACCGATCCTGGCTGCGAAGATCTCAATGCCTGCATGCACGTCTTGCATGTCTGCTCCATGGGTTCAAGGCTTCACTGTATTATTGTCACGCCAATAGTATGCATGTGTGTGCGTTAAGGGAAAACCTTCTTGAGGCTGTTTTGCACGAGCATTGCAATTATTGGTGCTTGGGAGAAAGGAGGAAGTGGCGGGGATGTCCATTTCCCTCATTGCCTTCTCCTTTCACAATCCATTTCAAGCTCAATAATTTTGCCTCGTTGCAACATCATTATGCATTGCAAATATAAGGTCAAGAATTATAATTGGTGTGTCTGGGTAGGCTGCTTGACATTGGATTTTGTCATCATGGTGCTTTGCAGAGCGTCTACTTTCATGCTACA
>Ga0307948_1002862_pt1 | contig 12647 bp, 11 predicted proteins | sample OrgLakmetagen280_FD_201824 | JGI IMG/M metagenome (GOLD analysis project Ga0307948, IMG submission 201824) | Saline water microbial communities from Organic Lake, Antarctica - #280 | ecosystem: Environmental > Aquatic > Non-marine Saline and Alkaline > Saline | place: Antarctica: Organic Lake...
TTCCTCTGTTTCTTTTGTTTAGCCAGGTGTAGTTTCAGGCTTTTTCCAAACTTCCGCTGAGATGCCCTTTGAGGCATATATAGTGATGTAACCTTACCTTACCTTACCTTAACTGTCACGATCTTTGTCGATGTTCAATAATTAATAATTTGGATTATATGACTGGGTTGGTGACTTTAATGGCATGCCGGCAGACTCTAAGGTGTCATACTATTCTCCCTTTATTGCAAGCCACAACTAAAACACCTACGTCAGCAGTTCAAGTGGGTCCTGTTTTCAACACAACTTGATGCATAAAAGTTCAATCCAATTTATATTAAGCTAGTTTTGCCAATCTGAGATCAAATTATCTCTGAACGTGGGAGGATTGTTCTGTGGCTGGCCGAGAGTAGTCAGCAGCCGATCAGCCAGACAACCTGGGTGAAGGTCACCCCTATTGTAACCATTGAGATCAAAAGCAAGGTCAGGACAGCCACCTAAAAAACATTCCTCGTGCAGCTGATACTACAGACTGATCACTTACAATGGCAACACGCAAAATCCGTAACATATAAAATCTAAGAGGGCGCTCCTACACGTACGTGGTGCAATAGCTTGATTGCATTAACAATTTCATACGTGTGTAGGGCTAGTAAGTACTAACTTTATTCCTCCCACTAACTAGTATCTGAGTGATAAGCTCCCACTGACAAATATCTGAGTGATAAGGTCCTCATTTTTTGATAATAACTTCCCAGCTTATAAGCAAGTTGCGTTCCTTGTTGCTCCAGGTTGACACATTACAGATTCTGCATTTGGGAGGGGCGGTAAAAATTGTTAGTCAAAGAGCAGTGGCATAAATATCATTAGTTTGATCTGGACAAACAGGATATCTTTGTCCCTCGAAATTTCCTGATAATGGCACAGCTTTCCAGCTTGTAGCATGTTTGGAACAGAAGCGAACCATCTGCTTTAATCCCAAATATGATCACCTGAAATTTGTTCAAGATTGAGCCGCCTACAAATGCTGCGATGCCTGTGCCAAGCAGAACCGCCCCACCAAGACCTGCAAATGGAGTTGCAAAACGTGTACCGTTCCAATTTTTACATATGTCCTGAAGGAGCTGCAATAGACTGCTCAAGGTAGTGCCCAGTAATGAAAGAGGCAAACCACACACAGTTTTGTCATGGGTGCACTTTGGCCCATTTGGGCACACGAGGACCACAATACGCACATATACATGACCACCCCTTGGCGAGGCTAATACAATTATAATCACATTCACCTTGCCCCACGAGCTCGGCAGTGGTGTCATCTGGAACGAGCACTACCAAGCCGACCGCTCCGGCAAGTGCTACAACTCCAGCAAACGACAGCAGAGTTGGTGTGTTCCTGCACAAAGGTTGAAACAGAGAGCCAGTTGACGATCGAAAAAAGGTTACAGCAAAAGACAACAGAGTAGGTGTGTTCCTGCACACAAATTGGAACAGACAGCCAGTTGACAATTGCAAAAAGGTTACAGGGTGGCTCCCTCAATTTGGCTTGCAAAGGCGTACCAACCACCCACCTACACACACACACACACACACACACACACACACACACACACACACACACACACACACACACAAACACACACACCTAACAAGTGAGCGTCACATAACGCTCCACCCATTGACCTAACAAGTGGCTATCAGTCCAAAACACATAATTCCAGGGCACGTTAGAGGAACCTGCAGGTCAATCAGTGTTTTCCGCATATGCAAGCCTATCTAAGAAAACCAGGTTCAGGCCAAGCTGATATCACTTCCCAAGCTCTGTCACCAATTACCATCTCAAGCCAACCTCCTCACACACCGCTTCCTCACACGCCACTTCCTCACCACTTTCCACCTCAAGATCTCAAGCCTTACCTCCTCACACACCACTTCCTCACACACCACTTCCTCACCACTTCCCACCTCAAGATCTCAAGCTTTCCCTCCTCACACACCACTTCCTCACACGCCACTTCCTCACCACTTGCCATCTCAAGCCTTCCCTCCTCACACACCGCTTTTTCACTCACCACTTCCTCACCACTGTCCACCTCAAGATCTCAAGCCTTCCCTCCTCACACACCACTTCCTCACGCGCCACTTCCTCACACACCAATTTCCCACCACTTACCACCTCAGGCCTTACCTCCTCACACATGCATGCCCGCAAGCACCACAAGCAGCCAAACTTGAGGCACTCACTTGTCGGCAACGAGGCTTAGTACTCGTGATCTCTACACAATTGTACGTTCAAAAGCACCACAGGCAGCCAAACTTGAAGCACTCACTTGTCAGCAACGAGGGACACTCACTTGAGACACTCACTTGAGGCACTCACTCGAGACCAGTGTTGTGCACCTAACGCTTGACGGCGTCAATGGTAAATGACGCTGACGGCGTAATTTATGTCAAATTGACGGTGAAAATAGTAAATTACGCCGTCAATCGCCAGAGTTTAGTGACGGTAACGCCGTTATTTACGATCGTAATTTACGGTGCCATTTTTAATGACGCCGTATGTGCACAACACTGCTTGAGACACTCACTTGAGACACTCACTTTTCGGCAACGAGGCACTCACTTGTCGGCAATGAGACACTCACTTGAGACACTCACTTGAGACACTCACTCGAGACTCGAGACACTCACTTGAGAAACTCACTTGAGGCACTCACTTGTCGGCAACGAGGCACTCACTTGTCGGCAACGAGGGACAGTACTCCTGAGCTCTCAGCGAAGGATAGCAATCCTGACTCCTCTATTTTGGACAGCGTGAACCCTGCTTTCTCGGCCTTTGACAACAACCCCAGCTTCTCCACCTGTGCGCCCAGAAATTTAGAATGAGTTAGTGCAGAGCCGTTGGACTTTCTCGCAGACAAAGTTTGGGCGGTTGATGAAACAAGGATTTGCTACATGCATGGAGAGGTTTGAAGCCAACCAAAACCCCCTAATGCAAATGCGAACAATGCAACAAGCATGGAATCTAGTGTGCAAGCACAATGTGAGCCCTAGCAAGGGCCTTTCTAGATGTCAAGATGTCTACATGAATAAGCAAGAGAGGCATTTTCACGTGGCTAATCGATGATTAACACAATCACGCCTTATCAAGCAAAAAATCAATGCAAATAGCAGTTTCAGAGCACCTAGGCGTTTTAACCCGAAATCAGACCTACACGGTGTCATCTAGAAACCTGTTATTCTGCACATTATAAACTGTGCAAGTACCTCAAAGATGACATGAAAAATGCTTGCTACACACCGTAGAGGCGATGCGGACTTTTTAAGCAACGCAGTGAAATAACAGCTGTACAGTACAACAGAGCCTAGCAGTCGCACTTTTTGACTGACAGCTTAACCTGTAACTGTGCGGTCTGTGCGGTCTGTAACCTCTGTGCGGTACAACAGAGTCAGAATGAATTGGCTACTTATTATAAACGACTACAAAAAGTAGCGATTATTTTGTCAAGCATGCTGCCAAACCAGCTTGCCCTTGCTGCTACGACCGTTAGCTTAATTTGCTTATTTGTGAAGGGGTTTACCTGGCTCAGGAGTTTTAATTTCTCGACAGAGCTAAGGATTGACAAGCTCGTCTTGGGCCCTGCCTTTGCTGGTGGTCCAGAGCTCTTCTCAGTTCCTCTCGCTGGAGGGGAGATCTTCTTGGTGCCGACTTTTGAAGGGGGGGCGGCCTTAACGGCACCTGGCGCAACGGAGCGGTCAAAAAGATGATGATTTGTGAGAGGGTGTGAGAGGGAGGGTGTGAGAAGGATCTTAGTGCGTGGCTTGTACATGTCCCATGTCCCATTTGCCCATCCTCGAGTCCTGGTTTCCTCTTGAGAATTCAAGAGCCACCTTCGCCCGTAAATTGTTACAGCGAATTGCCAGAGGGGGGCACTGGGCGCAAGTCCAGAAACGTTCCTTTATTTATAACGAAAGGCAACGTCCCTCACGCTGCTTCATCAAATTGAACCAAATCAGCCTTAGACTAAGGCTGACATTACGAGCTGCTAGAGCATGTGCTCGAATTTAGAGTCGCCCTGCACACAGAATGACAGGACTAAATACACAAATCAAGCACCTATAATCAAGAGGGGTGCTTCCCATTTAATATGGCATTCTAATTTGCAAGTCTCGATAACCATTTGGTTGCTTGACGCCAATCATTTGTGTATCCTTAGAACCCTAATTCTCGATGCGCCAAAGCATCACTTGCACTTTGTGCACAGGTCATCTTGGTTATGACAATTTGGCAGCAAAATAAGGGGTTCATATGCCACGGCCAATTAAATACGTGCTCCATCATAGACAACTTCCGAGCACAGCTGCTGTGGCATTCTAATGACAGCGCTGAGCTATAAAGCTGCCAGCCATGGGCACATGAGTAGGGTTGGCCAAAACCATATATATACGGTGTATATACGGCAATTTTGGCAGGAATATTACCAAATATACGGTCGTATATGGTGTATAAATACAGTTCTGGCCAACCCTACACATGGGCTATCATTTATAGCTATGCTATGAAAGCTGCCGGTCATGGGCACGTGAGGTATTATTTATTATTTATAGCTATGCTATGAAAGCTGCCGGTCATGGGCACATGAGCAATGCACGGTTGAAAAGTGTATCCCAACATGGGCCTGAATGTTCCCCCTCTTGCAAATCACCTGGGTTTGCTGGAGGTTGAGCATTGGCCTGGAAAAAAAACCTGGTTTCCTTGGGTGGAGGCTTGGCAATGGATTTGGTGCCTGGACAAAGGGCGCCATTGTTGGGAGGGCCTCAATACCAGGTAGAAGTGCAGATCCTATTGATTTACTTTGATTTTGATTAAACACGCAGAAGTGCTAATTCTCGTGCAACACTTTCCCCCAAGAAAGGATCAGGATAAAAAGGCGTCACATGCTTCTGTTTGTACGGCAAACTTGTAGCATTCTACCAGGATTAATCATAACCAGAAACGTCTAAAGTTGTGCACTACCTTTAAAGGCATGCACAATATCTATCAGTCAAATGTTTAAAATACATGAAAAACCCTCTATTCCTTGTCATTCAAGCCACCTGTTTGTAAGGGCCCAAGGAAGTAGGGGTGCTTCATACTGAACCATCAGATAGAAAGGGAGTCCATTCAAATTTACCATAATTTACTGGTATTGATTCAGAAGGCTGTGCTTATGTCACGAGTCCTCTTACTAGCTGAAGCAAACGCCTCATCTCAGTAAGATTGATTGCAGCCTGAGTGTAGTATACACCTTCTCAGCGGAGTTTCAATCAGGGATGCCAAACTATATTATCGATTCCAGACCGTACGTACGGTACGGTAACGGTACAGTCAGAACTACATTACATCAGCAGAGTATGGGGCCAAACCACACTCGTCTAGTCTGACCTCGCCTATTTGAGGGGAAAAAGAGGTCCAGGGCTCATCTCCCCTGAATCAACCAGGTCTGAACTGCATTGTTTGCTACTTCTCTTGTGCTTTTTTTGTGTTTTTTCCAAAGCCATTCCACTGCAGAGCAATACTGCGTTAATGCTCTCCAGAATCTTTGCTTTGTAGAACATGAGACAAAAATGTGCCAGGTACCCATAATTTGCACCCAGCCTTCCACCAAATCACATCTTATCATCCATAATGTGCGAACTCGTAGGAATGTTGACGGACGTCATTTTCCATAAAAAGGGGAATGAGGCCCCAAAAGGGGTGTTACTCAATGTGCTTCCAGCACATGTTACCAGCACGTGACTTTCCCAATTATAGCTTTAATTCATGCAGAGTTCGGCATCCTGTCCAAATCACTGTGAAAACTAAAACGCCAACGTTCCATGGAAAGCACCGCACCAGGGTAATGTTCCCAATTGTGCGTTTAATCCTGTCACTATGTATGCAGGGCAGCTTATCTAATCCTGAGCACATGCTTTAGGAGCTCTTTGTGTCAGCTTCACTTTGAAAGTTGGCTTGTCCCAGATTGAAGAAGTGGAGTGCAAGTAGTTGCCCCTTGAATGTCAAAAAGGGACATTACCAGGCCTTTGCTCAGTCCATCCCGTGTGTCACGTATCCATATCCACAATTGAAACCAAACACCACACCACTGTATACCCTACTGGCACATCCCTGGTTTAGAGGGCAGCATGAAAAGTTGTATGATAACATTGAATTGATACAACAAGTACGCGTCCGTCCACCTGACGATCTGCTTCAAATTAGTTCAAGATGAACAGAATCAGGAGCATGATGCCAAAAAAGTATTTGGAACCTTGCCAGCATTCTGCCCCCAGTCAGTTCACATGGCAGCATCGGAGAGGTGTCTCAGGTTTGGCTTGTTTCCGACTCATCATGAAACAGGAAACGAGCCAACTTCCATGATGATTTCTCCACAACAATTGGCATTTGGCCTCCACAACAATTGGCATTTGGCCTTATGTTTTGCATTTAATGCCGCGTATATGCGTCTTGTAACAACTCTCCAACTGCATTGGCAACTTCGAGTAGCGAGTGAGCATGTGGTCTCAGGGCGAGTCCCATTGAGTGTGGTTGGAAATGTGGAAGGGGGTGTCTTAAAAGGTGCCTGGCCTGCCCGTGAATTGTCACCAGTGACATTTGTCTAGCACTAGCTGCGTAAAATTTATGATGCTTGCAACATTTTTGACCTTACGCCCACAGCATTTTTTTGTGGCTTATGTTGCTCTTATACATACAGATGGTAGAAAGGCTGGTCCTTTTTTCTCCTCCAGAAGGACAGATGCTTGCATGCTTGTTTGTTTGTGGGCGAAATATCACCACACTCCGCACTCACTGAGCTCTTTGACACACACCTTTTGCAGCAGCATTGCACACCACAGAGCGTGTGCGAGCTACGCCGTTCACCTGGCTGAGTTGCATGCCTGTGTCACAAATTGTGTGGTGCGTGAGGAACGAGCAACCATTTAAGCAAATCAGGCACACCACACCAACGTCATTTTGAGGTCCAGAAGGTACCAGGCACGCCTACCTTTTTTCAATGCTGGTTGGCTGGGCCAAAAAGATGCCCTATAATTGGGTGAAATTGCCGTAGTTTAATTTATTTGTGCGGAAAATGTAGAAATATTGCAGACATTTGTGGTCTTCGGAAGACTAACCGTTTGGTAGCTTAAAAAGAAGGACATATATCTTCCGTCCATTCAACAGGCACATGGACGCCTTGCATGCCTTTGAAGAAGAAAGTGGGGAGGTTGAAGACACGTTCCAGCATGCAGCTGACTTCCTTGCTACCCACACTTCCCACATCAGCCAAAATGATCTCCTGGAGCTGTACGGGTGCGCCCGCATGTCTCTACTGCTCTGTTTGCCTTTCGTCCCATTGTTTGACCATTCACGACTGTTATCTACAGCTTGTACAAGCAGGCCTGCATTGGGCCCTGCAACACACAGAAACCTGCCTTTTGGGACCTGCAGGCCAAGGCAAAGTGGTAAGGGTACATGAAGCGCACATGCACATACACACACGAGCACGCGCACTCTCTTTCACACACACACACACACACACACACACACACACACACACACACACACACACACACACACACACACACACACACACACATGCACATGCACACAAACATAAACACACGCAAGCATGCATGCACGCACGCACACACACGCACACACACACAAGTATACACACACACACATATACACACCACACGCACACGCACACACACACACATGCACATACACAAACATACACACACGCAAGCATGCACGCACGCACACACACGCACACACACGCACACACACACACACAAGTATATATATATATACACACACACACACATATACACACCACACGCACACGCACACACACACATACACACACACACACGCATGTACGCACACACATACACACACGCATGCACACACATACACATACATAGACACACACACGTGCTCAACCATTTCCCCACAGGAGCGCGTGGAGCAAGTTGGGGAACTTGTCCAAGGAAGGGGCCAAGAGCGCGTACGTGGATCATCTGAGCAAAGCCAGGCCTGGTTGGGAGGAGGAGGATCAACGGGACGGGAAAGATGGGCAGTCAGGGAAAAAGCATAAAGGTTCCTTTGGGCCTGTATTTAGCACGATGGCCACAGCGACTGGGGAGGAGGAGACAGATGAGGGAGGGAAGCAGGTAGGTGTGGAGGAGAAGCTGAGCGACCATGTGAGCAGCTCTTTCATCCTGGTGAAAATCAGGTTCGAATGACATGTTTTGGTGCTGTTTGTTTGAGCCAGCGCTCTGGGGAGGCGGATGGAAGGTAGACCACGAGCAGCTAGGAGGACAAAACGGAATGGGTGATGGGTTGGTAGTATGAACTTGATACCCTTCAGAGGGTCAACTTGCATCATGTGCAGCGAGTACCTGAAGCAATCCCTCTTTGTCTTCTTGCATTTGTTACTATGGTGTTCTCACCTGTGATAGGGCACCTGTAAGCCATAACTGACATGTGCGTTTGATTATGATCCCTTCTGGCTAGGGTCACTTAAACTGCAATCGAGGAGGAGATCAAATCCCAGAAGTAAAGAAGTCCATTCTTCCTGAATTGATGGGGCTGTGGTAGCTGGTGTGTGTGTGTGTGAATGAGTTTTTCTTTCACACAAATGCACGCAGGGACCCGGAAGCACACAGCTGCATGCTTTGGCAGGGTCAGGGGATGTGCAGGGCATACAGGCCTTACTAGACGCAGGTAACTGCTATATGAGTTTGTTGTGTGGTTTGTATGTGTCCGCGTTTGTGTGTGTTTTGCAGCTGCTGTAATACTCTTTGGAAATGTGCATCGCATAAACACATTAGTTTTCAGACATAGCTCAGCTCTTTCTCTGCTTGGTGCGTACCCTGAGGTCAGCGCCAGGTTCTTTTGAAAGTAGGTTTTTACAAGTTTGTATACTTTTTACACTTCACGGAGGTGCCCACGTGAACGCACATTCTTTGTGTGCTTGTTCATGTAAACGCGTACGTATACGATGCGTGCTTGCCTATTTGCTTTTGTATGTTGTATGACACTTTCGTTGAGGCCACGGTTATCTACTGGAAGAAGTTACAATGAATTATGGCCCTCGCATTAAAGCGAGACATGCACGCTGCTTTCACTCTCTCACACCTGCTAGGATCAATTATCAAAAGTGTGCCATATCCCGTAACGTAGATGCAAAAGTACCGAGTAATGTGCGGCACTGGGCTTTCAATTCAACGCAACCACCCTTCAACTTCTTTCTGTTTCGTTAGCAATGTGGGTGGATGTGGATGAGGAGGACGGCCTTGCTCCCATGAATTATATCTTCGCTTCATATAGGACTCTGGCCGTCGAGACTCAGATGCTCCGAGGTTCCCATTATGTGCGCTGAAACGTGTCTGCATTTGCTTTTGTAACCAACTTTCTATCTTTGCTGTTTCTTTTAATTATTTAGGCGCAAACGTGGATGAAAGGGACGACCAAGGCTGCACGGCGTTGCATTTTGCTGCAGACCGAGGGTGCGACGCCACAGCTCGACAGTTGCTGAGTGCAGGTGCCCAGGTACAGAGTACGGAGGGGCAGGGCTCCTTACTAGCAAAAGGCAGGGCCTTTTGAGTGTGTATGTAAGTGTGTTTATGTGTGTGCGCGCGAGTGCAGGTGCACAGGTACTGAGGGGCAGGGCTTCCTACTTAGCAAAGGGCAGGACTTTTTGAGTGTGCATGTAAGTGTGTGTATGTGTGTGCGCGCGAGTGCAGGTGCACAGGTACTGAGGGGCAGGGCTTCTTAATTAGCAAAGGGCAGGGCCTTTTGAGTGTATATGTAAGTGTGTGTATGTGTGTGCGCCCGAGTGCAGTTTCACAGGTACTGAGGGGCAGGGCTTCTTAATTAGCAAAGGGTAGGGCTTTTTGATTGTGTAAGTGTGTGTTGCGCATGTGTATCTGTGTGTAAGAGTGTACAAGCAAGTGTTTGTGTGTGTTTGCATTATAAGTGTGCGAGAGGGTCACAAGTAGGAGGGGGTCGTTAGTAGGGAGCACAACAAAAATATGTGTCTGTGGGTTGCTGTGTGTTTTAATTTGCCATAAAAAGAGAAGGATTAATTTGCCACGAAAAGAGAAGGAAAACGAGGCAGGCAGTGAGTGCCGCACCATTGAAGGAAATGGAGCAAGTTAAGTGCCTTTTTAAGACTCAGTGGAACCAGTTATTTGCTTAGCTTGAGACCGGCTCATGAAAATAGCGGTGTAACCTTCAATGAAAGGTACTCGCGAAAAGGGTGTGTCCGTTGTGGCCAAAGAAACAAGTTTTGGGGCTGACGCAGGTATTGTTAAAGGCTTGGGGTAGTATGTGTAGATCTTTTATGAGTGTACAGGTGCTGCTGCAGTAAAGGCAGTCCAGCAAGCTGTAACATTACAGTATTATCATTACTGAATCATTACAGTATCATCATTACTGTATCATTACTGTATCATCATTACTGTATCACTACTGTATCATTACTGTATCGTTACTGTATCATTGCAGTGTATTGCCTCAATGTTTGCCTTGGTTCAATATATGGTTGCGAAATCATACATACACGCAGGTAAACGCACAAGATGATGATGGACAGACATCCTTGCACTATGCTGCTCTCTGTAATTATCAGCAGGTGCGTCTGAGAAAAGCATTATTTATAGTGGCGTACTTAAGGGCCAGTCCAGGAGCCTAAAAAAAGTCCATGACACACGTGTCAATTTTGGGCCGGAGGCCCAAAATGACCCTCCACCCCCAAACCCCCCTTCCTGACCTCCCACACTTATAAAAAGGGTGTCAATCTGCTCAGAATGTCAGCAGCTATCTGCCTGCACAGTTCTCATGCCAGATAATTTAAAACCTGAAGAGTTATAGGGTAAAAACTGTTATGCGCACGCTCTTGCACTAACCACCTGTTTAGTGCACAAATCCAGCCAAAACTTTTGCCAAAGCACTTTTTTACTTCAATCATGCAACTCCTGTATAATACAATTTGTGAACTGCAAGTTTGGAATCAATTGCTGGCATTTTGCCTGAACACACCCCCGCGGCCTACTAGGGGGCATTCCATGCATTTCTGTGACCAGGCACCCAGACCCCCGCCCCCCCTTAATCCAATCACCCGACAAGGGTGCCAATCGGCTGGGATTGAGCTGTGGATTTCGAAAATATATTTATAATTTGCTGGAAGTTGCCCAGCAAAATTCTGGAGACCCACCCCAAATTTTCCGAGTCCCCCCAAATGACCACCCTCCAACCGACCCCTCAGAGTCAACTCATTTATATGCCAATCGATAGCTCTTGACGTCAGGATTCCGAACATGTGATTTATATTTCATTTGACACGTGACGTCAAAAAGGTATGATCCTTGAATTCTCCTGGAGTATTCATCAAACATCTATGCTTTGAAAATTTATTTATCGTTTTGGGGGTAAAGTTTATTGCTTGATTCAATCCCTCGAATCACCTTGCGTTTAGGACGCAATTAATCCAGCAGAATTAGTACTAATTCTTGTAGCCTGAAGCAGGTTGTAGCTGGGAAGGAAGGGCCGGGACTCTAGAAGTGCTTGCATTGCGCTTGCATGCACTGGAGAGCACTGGCAACATCCTTTCAACCTTGAGTACCCGGAGTACCCGGAGTATCCGGAGAAATTGATTGACCTGCCGGAAAATATATATAAATGGCTTGGCACACACAATGGTTGCGACACTAGGGGTGTGCTTAAAAGCACGTCAGAAGTCCTGGCCATCGAGTTCTTGCTCACAGCGCGTAGCAGCCTTTTTGAGATGCTGCTATTTGCTTAGCAGCAGGCCAGTTTTCTTAACACGTGTGTCTGTCGATGATTGTTTAGACCAAGAACCAAGTAAGTTTGTAGGAATCCAATAACTAACACCCAGAACTGCACACAGAATCACACACACATACATACACACACCACATTCTGCTGCAGGTGGCTGTGATGCTCAAAGACGCAGGGGCTGACTTGGCAATAAAAGATAGCTCAGGGCAGACAGCAAAGTCGTATGCAGCCTCAAACTGGGCAGACATGCTTTCGTTATAGCATCATTGCCGCAAACTATTGGAGGATTGCCATCTATTTCTAGGTCTAGGCGAACCAGTCTCCCCTTTATGCTCATTTCCTAGCAGCAGCGGAGGCTGCACCCAAATGCCTAGGCCACTTTTAAGGCTCACTGTTCCCTTTTCTGTCCTCCACTGGTTCTTGAGAGCGACATGCTCCTTAGCTTGAAGAAAAAAGGAAGAAGGAACTACGCAGGCAGTGAAAACCACTCCCCACATTAATTAAGGAAAAGGAGCCACTTTAATATCGGGTAACGTAAAACTCCTCCACCAAAGGAATAAGAAAACATCAATGGGGATTAGTTTAGTTTAGTTTGGATTACAAAGGCCTCCAGCCTGGCATGGCTGCTCAACCTATAGGTCCTAACAAATAAATCAATCAAAAAGATCGACAGCTGCACTAATAAATTTGTAAACTTCTGAGTTATGTTGAAAAACAAAACCTTTGATATCACCTTCAGAAATATTATCAAATAAGTGGAACTGGTGCCGTAAATGATAACACGTGCACTCCTGTCCGGACTTCTGCCATATAAACCAGTTTCACACTTCAACCCATGTCCTCG
>Ga0307948_1002864_pt1 | contig 12641 bp, 11 predicted proteins | sample OrgLakmetagen280_FD_201824 | JGI IMG/M metagenome (GOLD analysis project Ga0307948, IMG submission 201824) | Saline water microbial communities from Organic Lake, Antarctica - #280 | ecosystem: Environmental > Aquatic > Non-marine Saline and Alkaline > Saline | place: Antarctica: Organic Lake...
CCAAATTAGGGTTTGGGCAGTCAAGGTGGGCTTTGACCCCCGTCAAGTTGCGCACACTGTGACTTACATGGATATAAGCACATCCTCGTGCAGCTTAAAATATCAGCTTTCATTTAAAGCCAGAATGTTGTCAGTTGGCTGAGTGGGCAGTAAATGGCTGGATTCAGAGTGCAAAAAGGGCACATATTTGGACATTTCCCCAGTCAGCCCCCTCTGGGGGGTTATAGTTTAAATGATATGCATCCTTTATTAGGTCACAGGTTACAGGTTACATATTAAGCCTTCAGTCAAAAGGTGCGAAGGCTAGGCTGCGTGTGGAAAGCACTGTAAAAACTGTGAGGAGTGTTTGGCGTGGACTGGTGTCGAGTGCGCGTGCCTCAGTGTTGTAATGGTGATGAACGCACGCACTCAATACAGTAATACGAGCACTACCATGTGCTGTGCACAGCAGGAGCCTCTCGCTCACGCTTCAGCACCTCTTTTGCCGTCCTGTGTCCCTACCACAAACTCTGCTCACTTTTAATCTTGCCATGTCACACACACACGCACACGCTCACGCACTTACACCCGATCACATACACATATTTACACCCATTCACACACACATACTCACACAAACACACGTAGCCTCTGCCTCCCTCATGCCGTTTCATTTGCATTCCTGTGACCAGCCTCTCCCTCTCTTGTTGCTATCCTCTCAGGACCATTACGTGAAGAAGAAGGGCAAGTGGCTGAAGCCCCTGTTTGAGTGGATCCAGGCGCACGGCAACGAGCCCATCATTCCTTTCTCTGGGGCCTACGAAAACGAGGTACGCCTGCCTGCGTGTGTATGTGTTTGTACATGTGCGTGCAGGTGAGTGTGAGTGCGAGCCCATCATTTTTTCCTCTGGTACCTATGAGGACGGATGTACCTGCTTTCGTTTGCGTTCGCGTGTGTGAGTGTGTGTGTGTGTTTTGAGGGAGCCCACCATTCCTTGCTATAGGGCCTACGATAAAAAGGCGTGTCTGCCTGCACGTGTGTATTTAAATGCGTGTGTGTGTAATTGTGTGTGTGTATGTGGTTTGCTTGTAGGGTCTATGAGGAAAGGTGTACCTTAAAACAGGGTGCATCTGCCTGCGTGTGTGTATGTGTTTGTGTGTGTGTGCATGTGTATGTGTGTGGTGTGCATGTGAGCTCATCACCCCTTCTCTGAGCTTTTAAAAGGAGCTTATAAAAAGAAGTGTACTTGCCTGCATGTTTAGCTAGAACAGAGGTTTCAATTCCCTGGTTTAGACATGATATGATCACAGTACGAACCCCTCTTTGTCTTCATAAACATTCCCTGGTTTAGACATGATATGATTACATTATTACTTTATTATTTCCTCTTCACTCTTGAGGGTTGCAAAGTGTCCCCCAAGTGTAACAAGCTGTAGGTGGCAGTGTATGCAGACTACGCAGGCAGTCCTCTACACTCTTAAGGGTTGCAAAGTGTCCCCTAAATGTAACAAGCTGGAGTATGGCGGTGTAAAATACGTGAAAGAAAAAGAAAACGACTACGCAGGCAGTGAAAACCACTCCCCACATTAATGAAGGGAAAGGAGCCGCCTTGGTACCAGGTACCGTAAAACTCCTCAATAAAAAGCGGAAATAATCAATGGGGATCAAGAGGGTGCTTAACGTGTGTAATTTAGCTCTGAACCTTTTAAGCGGTTTCAGCTGGTGGACGTGTCCAGCAATGAGCAAGAGAGGGGAAGGAGTGTTTCGTACTTTGTCTGACCCATCCTTAGCCTAATATTTAGGGTTGGCCAGAACCGTATATCTGCACCGTATATGACCGTATGTATGGTGATTTCCCTGCTGAAAATACCGTATGTACACCGTATATACCTCTAAATGTATGGTTCTGGCGCACCCTACTAATACTCGTACCCCAAACTCTGAATGGTTGCTTGTGGTGAACACGCCAGGCAATGAACAGTAGGGGGAAGGGTCGCACTCTGTGTAGATTTCATGTCATAGCACTCATGACACGGCTTATAAAAGCGTGCTCACCAAATCCTGACTCGCTGCAGTTGGTGGACCTGCCCAATGACGAGCAAGAAAAGGTGGAGAAGGAGCTGGGTGCACCCTCAGGCCTGCCAAAGATCATCTCTACAGGCTTCAAGGTGCGTGTGCCTTGGGTGGCTTGGGCGTGTGCCTTGGGCGTGTGCCTTGGGTGTGTGGCTTACGACTGCGGTTTGAGTGTGTTCACACTGGTTTTGCCCCCTCCCCCCCACACACACCCTTTACCTGCAGTTGCACCAACCAACTCATGTGGAAAAGTCTATGTAGAAAAGCAGCAAAGTTGCATAGGAGGGTCTGGGGTACCTGTTGGACGTACAACTAGGGCTGGCCAGAACCATAATACATACATGCGTATTAACGATGTTATCTGCTGGGAAATTGCATACATGCAGTTGTATGCAGTGTGTGTGTGTTTTTATGAGCATGCGTTCTGGCCAACCCTGCACATAACCCTTAACCCTAACCTTAATTACTTCTAGCACTCTGGTTAATAACGATTTCAATCGTCAGGAGGAACAAAATAATAACGATTTCAATCATCAGGAGGAACAAAATAATAACCATTTCAATCATCAGGAGGAACAAAATTAATAACCATTTCAATCATCAGGAGGTACAAAATTAATAACGATTTCAATCATCAGGAGGAACAAAAATGGATCAGTTTGTTTCCGACCGTCCTCGCATTGGGCTGTCGTTGTGCTCAGGCGTATCCTTGGCCATTTTGTGTGTGCATGTACGTTTTGCACTGACTGCAACGATTCCTTGAAGGTGTTTTAAGTGCGTGTGCATGACCGCAAGGCTTTCACGCCGCCTTTTCTTCTACGGTTGGGAGTGTGCCTGTGTATTGCCGCTTTCTTCTACGATTGAGAGTTTGCATGTGTATTGCATTGTTGTGTTGGCTGTAGTCTCAGATATATCTGTGGCTTGTGTGTGGTGTGTGTGCGTGCGCGCTCTGCCAGACCAGCTTGTGCCTCAATCAAGTCTCTTGGGTAAGGGTGTATTTAAAATGTAACCCATATTCCTACTCATCTCACCCATGAGTGGCTGACGTGCTTTAGCTCTGCAGCGCGCTCAGCAGACAAAGGAAAAAGGGTACCAACCTTGAACCACGCTCAACCTTACCCACCTCCCAAGTTTACAAATTGTCTTGCAAACCAACCTAGTCCCTGAAGGGCTCCATTAATCCTGACTTTTCCTGCCCCTCTTGCCCCCTGCGGCCCCCTTTTTTTGCAGACCATCCACCCCATCCGCCCCACACTTAGTCACCGTTACCTGCACATTGTAAGCTAAATTCTTTCCACCCCACCCTCACCTTGCAGACCATCCACCTCATCTACTTCTTCACTGCTGGAGAGGATGAAGTCAAGTGCTGGCAGGCGAGTGTGTTTGCAGGCTGTTGTTATATTTGCGCCTTTCGTTTTTTATATTTATTAGAATTATGGATTATGGTTTTGCTTTTTGGTGGAGCTCTGGCGTTTGTGAGCTTAAGTCTAAAGTTTTTCTGTAAACACCTAGTCTTTTATTATTATGCGCGCACACATACGCACACACACACATGCTTTTATCACAACACACACTACATTACACACACACCACACACACACGCCACACACTGTCCACACGTGCATGTCATTCATTAACTGCAGATTCGAAAAGGAACCAAAGCACCTCAAGCTGCTGGCGTGATTCACGGCGACTTTGAGCGAGGCTTCATCTGTGCGGAGGTCATGACGTGGGTGTTGGTGTGGAGTTTGTATGCATGGCGTGCGCGTGCGTGTGCGTGCATACGTGCGTGTGTGTAAGTGTGTGTGTGTATTATGAGCGAGGGACTTTGTGTTAAAAGTGAGCCTGTAGGAAAGGGGGGTCCTGCTTTGCGTGTGCAAATATCCCCTAGAGTTGCTTCAACTGGCACGTAAAGCAACGCCTCACTTAATTTGCACCTTATCCTGTGGTCTGTTTTTCTGACCTAGGTGCTTAACGCTGGCAGTGGCTGTAATCCATCTGACTTCTCCACAACCTGAACCACCAATACTTGTCCTGTGTGCCCCTCTTTTCAAACAACTGCTGACACCTCGTCGTCAGCCCGACCTCGGACGCTAGCACACAAACGCTTTGACCTCTGCCTTAGCAATTTTGTGCACCGATCCTCGCTACCTGAAGTAGTTTGGCGTGTCAATGCTTTAGGCCGATACTGGACTGGTAAACATACTCAGAGCTAAGCTTCGTCTTTGTACCCTTGTATTTGCAGGTTCTCGGACCTGAAGGAGCTCGGCACTGAATCTGCTGTCAAGGCCGCCGGCAAGTGCAGGCAGCAAGGCAAAGAATACGTGGTGCAAGACGGTACGTGTGTCAGTTGCGCAAAAACTTGTGTTCTGTTGAGCAGTTGCCTAATCTGCCGGCAAGTGCATTGCAGATGATACTATTGCAGGTGGCAGCGGTTAATGCCAGTCAAAACTCATTTTGAAAAGTGCTTCACAGCAGATCGGTTCAGCGTACCTAATTGTATCTGTGCTAGTTTTCAACGGGGATGAGGAAAAGGGAGGAGGTGTAAGGATCGTCCTTTTAACGCCGGAGCTCCTAATCGTTTTGCTGTTCGATGTCTGCCTGGCCTGTAAGCGTGATGCATGTTAATTGAGCAGTGCCTGTACCTTAATACACGCGTTATTGTTTCCTGATCCACTCTTTCCCACTGCTCTTGGTTTTCATACTTCTAACCAAACGACGCCATTCTCTCTGCTCTACACGTTTTCAGGTGACATCATTTACTTCAAGTTCAACGTGACAAGTTCAAAGAAGTGAGGGGAGAGATGGAGATGGAAGGAAAGATGCTTGGAAACTTTGTTGATTTTTGAACCGCAAGTTCATTTCCAAGCTTTGCCTTGCTTTTTACTGTGATTCTAGCCTCTGTATCACAAACGTATTAAGACCCACAGCTTCTTCTTAAGTGGTGGCAGAAGCCGTTATGCAGGCTGTCTAGAACGCAAGTGAGGCAAGGGGAGCGACATGAGTCCAAAATAACACATTAGGTAAGGTAAGGTTACATCGATATATATGCCTCTGGTGGGCATCTGAGCGGAAGCTTGGAAAAAAGCCTGTAACCAAACCAAAAAAACGCTAGAAAATTTAAGGGAACAGGGCTAGGCACTTAGCTACAAAAGAGGCAACACCAAAAATATCAGGTTGGTTCATTAAAAAACACATTAAGTGACAGGCATAGTACAAGCTTGTAATTGCTCGCTAAACCTTAGGTGTGAAAGACTAGAGCCTGCTCATAAATAAGTAGGGTTAGTCAGATCCGTGTTCGTATAATTATACGTATTACACGGTACGGTATATACGCCGTATTTCCAGCCTCCCCCCCCGTATCTGAATTCCGTATTTCCGTATATACGTATTTATACGGCGTATATACGGCAATATACGGCGTATTTCCGTCTTGCCGTATTTTTTTGGGCAATTCTAAGCTACAACCGTTTAGTTGGCTGGAGCCAGTGATTGTCAAAGAAGTTACAGATGGGGTGGAGGGGCTGGTATGCAAGCTGAAGTGCATGAAGGGGAGGGGGGTTGTGGAAAGCTGCTGGGAATAGTGAACCCTTTAAGGTCAGCAAAGGAGCATGCCGCCACAGAGCGAGGGTGCAGGGGGCATACGTATATATAGTATTTGAAAACCTGACATACGGATCTGGCCAACCCTATAAATAAGGTAAGATACATGGCTATATATGCCTCTGGGGAGCATCTGAGCGGAAGCTTGGAAAAAGCCTGGAACCAGATTAGAAAAGGCACTAGAATAGATTAAGGGAAAAGGGCTAGGCACTCAGCCACAAAAGAGGCCACACCATTAATATCTGGTTGGTTCGAAAAAGTCCTCAAACGAGTTGGGCCATCTTCATTTTGAAGTGGGAAGACCAGCTGGCGGTGCTGTGTGCGAAGGCTAACAAGATGTTTGTGCGGACAGTCCAGAAAAATGTGTTCCTCATCCTGAACAGAGTGCCAGGCACATACGTCGCAGGTCCTGAGCTCATAAGGCCTTCTATTCCTGTTATAACGCATTCTTCGGACCAGAAAGTTATGGCCAGAAAGGCGAAGGTAAGAAAGTGCACGGCTGAGAATGTTGGAGATATCCAAGCGAAGTAGATGGGTAACACAGGCTTGTGATTTCTTCTTCTGTCATCCCATCAGCCAGGAGCAATCGCCAAAGGTACACCAAAATGTGTGTGATAAGTCCTCATAATTCTGCTGGAATGGTGATCATCATGTGGTGTCAAATTGTCAAGCTCTCTTCAGCTCCCGATGATATGTTCGCGCAAAGTGAGCTCAAACTGTTTTAGATGGATAGATTCGCGAGATTGTATGGCATTCAGAAATTGCTGAGATGCAGGGAAATCTTGGATTGCGTGCAGAACCTGATAAGTCCAGTATCACTTCTATTTGGAATAAGGTCAGCCTGCACAACTTTATCAAGAAGAGGATTGTTTGAAGAGAGTAAACTGTTCCAGAATCGTATGATGCATCTGAACCAATAGAAAAAATTGGGCATCTGACCTGTTTCGCGGAGTACGCAGTGAGTATCAGTACTTTTCTTGACACCCAGGAGACTAGAAAGACTAGAGCCTGCTCATTAATAACAATCGGTTCATGTAGAAAAAATATAGTGTTGTTGCTCTCGTGCGTTAAAGTAGAAACGTCCTGTGCTCTTGCCTCTGAGAATAAGGACTCATATCTCCTGCGAAGAGACACTGTATGGGGTTGTGTGCAGTGGAAAATAGCATGCTGTTCATCCTGGACAGCATCATCAGCACAAATCACAGGCAGGGAAGGACCTGGGGTTCCATGTTGCGGTCTCAAAGCGAAGGGTGTGGATACCCAGTCTGAAACGGGCAACACTGCAAATGACATCTCGTGGGAGGTCAAGGAACATGTATTTGGGAAGGCTGTAGGGAGAATGAGTAGCCAGAGCCTTTTTTGGGGGCAGTGCACACTATCTGGTGTTATGGGTGAGAATTTTGCTGTTGTGCACTCGTGGGCAGCCATCAGAATAGGGTGTCCAAATCTCCAAGTGTCTTTCTCTGAGGTCCACAACAAAACAACTGATCTGATTGACCTCATGAGGTCAATGGGTTCACAGTTCCGCAGCTTTTATTTGAACATGTACTTTTTACTGGACCAATCATGGCTGAGAATATGGGTAGACCAGAAGTCGTCAGACCTGGAGCTCAGTCGCATGTCCGCATGTAAAACTTGTTTGGCAGTAGTGCTGTTGCATTGGGTCAAAGAATTGTAAAGAGCATTGTGGCACGAAATCAGTTGAACTGTATGGGCTCAAGGCCACACTCTTGCATAACGCACCAAGAAGGAGAAGTGTCCCTGACCCCAAGGATTCTGTTTAACACTGTCAGCAGCCACTTCTGAACTGGGTTGTCCATCTCTTTGCCCTGTTGTAGGAAAGGAGTTGACCATATCTGGCTCGCGTAAATGCTAGCAGGAATTGCATAGGTTTTAAGGAGCCAGATGTATGTGAGCATGAAGCCTGTTGGCAAAGACATTATCTTGTAAAAACTTTTTGGCGCTGAAAGTGCCAACCGTGAAGGGTCTCAGCGCCGCATCAGCCGCAGTGGTGATTGAAATTTTTGCCACACACCATGCCCAGGTATTTAAATGTGTTAGTGTAGGATAGTTGCGTGCCGTCATAACAAAGAGGAGGCAGGCGGTTGGCAGACCTGGAGTTGAAACACATCACCTCAGGAATTTGTGTCACAAGAAAAGGACTTCAGTCATGGAGTATGACTGCTCGCTTGACAATCTCTTTAAGCTATAAGGTAAGGTAAGGTAATATCTTCAAGAAAAGAACAGAAAAAGAATGCAGCTAGTGTAAGCACCATCGACATGGACTAGGAAAGGATGTTGTTTTATGTTATGCACCACCCAATGGATGCAGAGACACACAACATCTCACCTGGAGAACAGGAGAGGAAAGGCTTTTCAGTGGGGATCAGGTGGTTGGGAGGCAGAGGCCTGCACACCACCAGGAGTATTGATCAGATATTTTGGGGGGTTGTGTTCAATGTCTCGTCTCGTATGTATGACTTTTGTTGCGGATCTAATTGCATGTGTAGGCTTGGTTCTTTCATGAGTGCTGTGACAAGTAACTCTGAGGCTTGGAGTGGGTTCTTTGAGTGGCTGCTGTAAATGGTGCCTGTTGCTCCTAGCAGGCAGGATGGTGTGAAGGGTTTTGCGGTATCCGAGTAAGCGAGGCATTGGCAGCTTATGTTGTTCTCATCCCTTTTCTGCTTGTTGGGTAGGCCTAGGGGTAGTGTCTACACAGTAATTAATTTCGATGATATGTATATCGCGTTTGTTTTGGGTGTATGTCTCTTGGTTTCATAGCCAAGGGTATGGATTGGAAGCGCCATCTACTAGGTTATAACGGGCAACTCTTCTTGCATTGTTGGCAGACCTAGTTTGGTACGTGTTTGTTGGGATTCTTTTGGGGCGTGGCATTAACAATGATTGCATCTGGCTTGCTATATTTCTGCCGCTGTTGTGCATTGAGATTGGAAGGTAAAAGCTAGGTTAAAATCAGTCCTATCTGTGTCTCTTGTGATGGGCGTATAATGCCTTGTTGTACCATTATTTCACGACTGCCAGGTCTTCGTCACCCAGGTCTTCCAGGGCATGCAACGTGGCGTGCGTGAGATAACTTGCACCACCATGTGGCCCACCTATTTTCATCTTGACCCTGGGGAAGACATGACTGCTCACCGACGTGCTTCCATCAGCCATTTCCACTCGCATACTGCCGCTAACCTTGAGTACAGGCTTCATACGCAGCTTCCGTGCCAATCTTGCACTTATAAAACTCTGCGTAGCCCCACTATCAACCAAAGCTGCGGTTGCTGTGCTTCTCATCTCGCAGCATACATACAGCAAGTGACCGCCTCTGCACACCTTAGAGATCATGCTGTTCTGAGTTACGAAGTTAAGCAAGCTCACCAGCAACAACATGATTGGCCACCTCCAAGCATACAGGACGTTGCCTGCCTTGTTGCACATGGCCCACACTCGCTCAGGTGGCCACTGAAATTTTACCTCTGGGGGCTCCTCAAAACTCGCGCGTGCTTTACAAACCTGCGGCTTTTCAGCTGCCCTGGGTAAATCCCACATTGCGACCATCGGGTAGGCCTACTTAGCCGAACTGCTATACCGCTTCTTCCCCTTACTATATGGCCCAGTAAAAAGCGAGAGCCAATTGGCCAGCATTTCACCACCTTCATGCCTTCCAGCTTATGCCACCAACATTTCTTGGTCCACTGAGGCAACATATGAACAGCCCACTAGTGGCAGGGACCTCTGAAAAGAAAAGAAAAAGAAGTTGTTTTCTGCACAAGTGCGTAAGGAGTGCTTTTTAGGCTCTTAAATCGAACTGCTACCTCACACTTTTGTTGCTTGCTCAAAGCAGTGGACCTCCGCACACACAAAATCAATGGCGTACACCTAGGTGTATTTGCCATGCTTGCCCTTAGAAAAACTACGCAGGGGTGATAACACCTCAAGCATGGATTACGGAACCGGAGACGGAGCGGATTCTACCAGGCGGATTCGAACCCGCGACCTTGAAGAGTCTGGCCTGACCACGGGCCACTAGGCTTTCAGGGCTACCCACGATTGCCCTTACTGATGTTATTGTCACCTCTTACGGCTGTTGATTACTGAAGTCTGTGGAATTTGTGTTTCTTTGTGGAAGCATAGCTTACAGAGGCACCGGGCTTCAATCTGGCCAAAGAGCATGAACGCTTCTCACCTCAACTTGCTCCCGCTGCTTGAGCAGCAAATAAGGCTTTCAGTACTAACTATCATTTGTGGCTGAGCAGCCGTTTGGCCACATTTTCTGCCTCTGCAGGTCAAACTCTTTATTCACCAGGGCTGTTAGTCAATTTAGAGCAACAGTTTTTTTTACTTTCTTACCCTTTCCCATTTACCCTTTCCAGTTCGGTACCGGTCATTATGTGCGGCATTATGTGCTACCATTTTGCTTTGCGAGTTTATGCAGCAGACCGTGTATGTATGCCCAGTATCGTGATGGGGCTGTGTTGTGACTTGCACCAGCTTGGAAAATGAAGAAGAGGGAGCTGTGCCGCCTAGCAATACTGGTGATAAGCTTTTTACCATTGAACAGGGGCGTTTTATTGATGTCTTGACCAGACGCACTTGGCTTATACTTACATTAATGAGTTGACCGTGCGCGTTGTACTAGAGCTGATTGCTATAAAGGCAAGGTAAGGCTACATTGCTATATTTGCCTCAGGGGGGCATCTAAGCAGAAGCTAGGGAAAAGCCTGTAAACAACAAAAATAAAGGGGCTAGGTACCAGAGGGGGCTGACTGAGCCAAAAAAAAGGGTCTTTTTAAAATGTGAATTGAGCACGTGCGCCCTAAGTTGCTATGTTTAAGCTTAGAACCCAGAGGTAGCCCTTGCTCTGAATTTTTTTTTGCACCTAAGCTTGAATATAGCAACTTAGGGTGCACGTGTCTGATTTTCTGCGGCGTGGACCCCACTTTTCACCACAAAATCTTCACAGCAGATCACCCACTCCACCAAATGGCATACTTTCGTGTAGTATAGAGTTGTTGTTGTAATAAACGAATATGATTGCAAAAAAAATCAAGTGAAAAGATGATGTGCGTGGTGATGTGGCTCAACATGTGCTGTTTTCCCATAGAAAGGCACCAAATTAGGGTTTGGGCAGTCAAGTTGAGCTTTGACCCCCGTCAATTTGCGCACACTGTGACTTACATGGATATAAGCACATCCTTGTGCAGCTTACAATATCAGCTTTCATTTAAAGCCAGGATGGTGTCAGTTGGCTGAGTGGGCAGTGAATGGCTGGATTCAGAGTGCAAAAAGGGCACATATTTGGACATTTCCTCAGTCAGCCCCCTCTGGCTAGGTACTCAGCCACAAAAGTGGCAACACTAGACACATCTGATTGGTGTGTAACCGCAAGGCGACCGAGATCCTAATGTCCCGTCTGCGAGGTTCAAGAGACCTGTAAATCAACTTGCGGAAATCGCCTGCTGCGTGTAGGACCGAATGCAACGTCATGATGCATACTTGCCCAGGTGCCCCCTTCCCTTCGTCATGCTGTCATGCTGTAAATGGATTGTGAACAGGGGGTGTGATATGAAGCATGCTTGCAACACCAAATCAACAGGTTTTTGAAGGCAGGACAAGTAAATCGAAGACTACTTGTTTTAAAATGACCTGAAAATAAAACAGTGCTCTTAGGATTCAACCGCAAGCCCCTGCACCTAAACCAATCGATTTGTGGTAACGCCCATTCATAACTATTTTTGTTTTCTTCTTCATATTCTTTCGTGTAATAAATCGTCTGTGACCAAATTCAACTGACGCCGGATGACGGGCCTTCGCTCCCCTCGCCCCACTCAACTGATCAACCTCTCAACTTTTAAGTGAGTGAGTCCATTGGCAGGGCACCACTCAGCACCGTGTCGTTAGCATCTCAAATGCCTGTCATGCTGCTTGAGATCCTGCACACCACGCACGCTCCAGCAATACGCACGCTCGCTCTGCCAACCCTTGCCTGCTCTCCCAGGCCTCCCAATGAACTGAAAGTAAACGTGGACAGCATTCGCGAGTCCGGAAAGGAATGGAAGGTGGGACAAAGTCGCTGCTGTCTTTTCGACTTCTCTGTATTTGCATTTATGAGAGGCAGTAAGTTGCCAAGTGAAAACTGACGACTGTCTTTCAATGCTGCACCATTTGCATTACAATACAGGAGTACTCAGAGGATCTTGAGAAGTTCATGATGAAAATTTTTGTCAAGTCTGGAATTTCTGCAACGGTGCGTGCAGTTGTACTCCAACAGCCTGAACACAGCAAAGAACATTAATTTATTCAAACCAACCTCTTCAGCACGCAGGAGACGTATCTGCCAGCGAGCATCCATCCCGACCACACCAAGGTGCTTTTTTGATGAGTTTCTATTGTGGGGGAGATGACACACTCAAGGGGGGATGGTAGGATTAATGTTGGCTTTGCTACCACACTGTACACTCGCACTCCATAAGTACACACATTCACCTATTAGCCCCAACGCATAACCACGCCTTCTGCACCAGGACCTGTTCAAGGGACAGTGAAACAGCAACGATAGTCAGCCAGGAAATTCCTACTCCTCCCTGAAACACGATGATCTGCATTGCACAGGTGGCCGACAACAGTTTGTCAGCCGGCGAAGCGGAGGCGCGACTCGTCATGCTTGGGGCAGGTGCGTTGTGGTTACAGGTTCTCTGCAAGCGTATCTAGGGTACGTAGGTTGTCTAGAACTCGTTTGAAAGTCTTCATTTGCTTATCTGTTGAGAGCCTAGTCCTGCCTACTGCCTTGGTAACAACATGGCCTTTCTGTTTAGACATCCTTGTTTCATGTCGCAGTGTAAATTATAATGTTCTGCTTCTCTCTCTCTCTGTCTCTCTCTCTCTCTCTCTCTCTCTCTCTCTCTCTCTCTCTCTCTCTCTCTCTCTCTATCTGTCTCTCTCTCTCTCTCTCACACTCACTCAATCAATCACTCTC
>Ga0307948_1002866_pt1 | contig 12639 bp, 18 predicted proteins | sample OrgLakmetagen280_FD_201824 | JGI IMG/M metagenome (GOLD analysis project Ga0307948, IMG submission 201824) | Saline water microbial communities from Organic Lake, Antarctica - #280 | ecosystem: Environmental > Aquatic > Non-marine Saline and Alkaline > Saline | place: Antarctica: Organic Lake...
GTTCAGTCTGGCCTCCTTCTCTTCTTGAAGCTGCCTTTTTTTTTGCTATAGCTCAACTGCCCTCGCTGGCGGATATAGCTGTGTAACCCTTACCCTTACCCTAGGGGCTCACGCCCCCACGGGGGGGGCTTCGCCAAAAAATGAGTTGCCAATAACATGGAAGTATACAAGGGTAAGAGCTGCAGAAACGAAGTATGCATTAGAAAAGACAACTACCACTGCCATTATAGTTCTGTTACTGTGCACTGGTATATAGGTATGTATAGATTAAAAGAGAAGGATGCAGCACATGTCCAGCTACTTAGTTTACTAAAGGGTGCGCCCCTACTTGAAAAAAGTTACAAGAAAAATTCCTCAGGTTGGTGAAGCGCTCCCTTGTGGAGCCGGCTGAGAGAAGCGCAGCTCCTTTTCAAGGAATGCGAAGCCACTTGCTGCACCACTGTCACTATCCTTGAGCACGTCAGGCAAGGGGGTACCTGCATGAGCGGGCCAAGTGTGTGTGCGTGTGTGTGTGTGTGTGTGTGTGTGTGTGTGTGTGTGTGTGTGTGTGTCACACAAAAATGGAGTTGGTGAGGAGTGGTAAGATGCCTGGTGTCAAATGGCTTACTCTCCTACAACTACTACTTTCAGCCTGTGCTACTTTTCCCCACTTTTATACAGCTGCTTTCGGCACGGATGAGGTGCTCTGTCTAGAATTAGGCAATATTTGGCAAGGTTACATGGAGGATGTAACCTATAATTGAAACTTATAAACCAATAACTTAGTAGGGTGTGACACAGAAACGGGATAGAGAGGGCAGCATCGCGCACGAAAATACATTGCCGCAGGAGTGGCTGGCATTGCTGGTTATTGACTGCACTTAATATCACATCACAAACAAGCTTCGTCGCGATTTAAAAGAACAAGTACGTACGTGCGCACCTGTATACAAGTCTGTGTCAATCATAGCCCCAAGTACTTCCGCGGCAGCAAAGGGCAGCGTCGAGTCGTCGTCCAGTAAAAAGGAATGGCTACTGCTGCTGTTGCCCTCTACCATCTTCTGCTTCATGGCAGCAAGCACGTCATGGCTTACCGACTCTGTGTTATACCTGCGCACATGAACAGGCAAGTTGTGCGTAGTGAGAGCAGTGTATCTGTGTGTGCGTGTGTTACCGTTGTCTCTGTGCAAGCGTTTTGAACAAGTGGAACGTGTAAGCTGTGTGTGCATGTGCATGTGTGTATGAGCATACATGAGTATGTATGTGCATGTGGGTGAAAACGTGCAGTGTCTTACAGGCACACAACCTGGTAGATGGCTTTTGCAGGGCTTCAATGCACACAGCCGCCTCCTTTTGAGAGTCCAGGAAGGCAGGCACAGCCATTGGTTGGCTAGTACAAAGGCCTTTGGCAGACATGAATCACTCCGCCACCCCGTGCACCCTTTGTTGCCTGATTCAAATGCCATGCTCACACAACAACAACACACAACAAAGAAAAGAACAGAAAAACTACGCAGGCAGTGGAAACCCCTCCCCACATATATCAAGGGGGAAAAAAGCCACTTTGCTTGAGTACAACATTACAGCACAGGCATCACACCTCCTTGGTAAAGACACAAGGTTTTAGTACTTGCTGAGTGCACACGCACCACAGGCACAGGTGAGCATCATCATAAAACCATTATAAAACACACCACACATCACCAAGTGCACACACAAAAACAAGATGGCTGATGTGACAGCATTCACACTACGGGCATAGATGAACAACATCGATCACACACATTCCCTCCAACAGTTCATGGTGGAGATACGGTACAGCTGCTGGAGTGACAGTGTGTAGGCACACATACACACACCGCAGGCATACATAACCACCATCCACGACACACGCTCCCTCCCACCTGTCATCCCAGTACATGGTGGAGATGCGGTACAGCTGCTGGATGGACAGCACGGGACACAGCTCGTTGGTGATCTCCTCCAGCCTCTTCTTGCCCTTGCTACCGATCACCAAGAACGTCACAGCCTGTGTGGTTCACAAATTCTCATGTTTGTGCATGCAAAAATTAGGTAAGTTTTCAGCAGTCAGAATACAGCACCAACAAAAACTAAACTGTGTCAGATGCATCAAAATCCATAAACCCAAGGCCTCTCTTCCAAAGCTGCACAGCTATTACTTCTACAGCTGCTACTGAATCAGATGCTCACATCTTATGTGCACACACACACACACACACCAGATCACGCACAACCCCACATGCATACGCACACCAGCAAACACGTACACACACACCTGCACACGTGCACACACATACCTGGCGAATGAAGCGCAGCTCCTCCCAGCTGTCGCCGGCGAATTCAGGACCCACAGATTGCAGCCAATTCTCCACCTGCGCACATTTTGTGCGTGTGCATGTGTATTTGTTAGTGCGTACGTTTGTGTGTGTGTGTGTGTGTGTGTGTGTGTGTGTGTGTGCATGTGTATTTGTTAGTGCGTACGTTTGTGTGTGTGTGTGTGTTATATCTATAAGTGCCAGTGCACTGGTGCACTGCCAAGCTTCTCCCTGCACTTGCAGCAATCTGCTATTGTGTCTTCCATAGCTTGTTTCATACAGGCTATGCATGTTTGCACGTGGTAATCCACACACTCTGACGCGCTCAGGTTTTAAATACGTGCCACAAGTCTGTCTGTTACCTGCAATAGTTTCATACTACCAGGGATATGTCATACGGTGTATTCGTATAATACCCCGTATTGTCTTTAACGCATATCTTACCGTATTGAACGTCCCAAATGACCGTATGACACATCCCTGCATACTACATATATTTGCTGCGTGACCACGGAAAAATATACGTGCTTGCTGCTGCTCATTTTGGAGGGGCCTCTCCCCCAACCAACCGAAGTGCATGCCTCTGTATTGCCACAGTTGCAATATCAGTACTCCCAATACCCTGAACAGCAACAGTTGCAATATCAGTACCACTCTTAAAACCCTGTACAGTTGCAGTATCAGTTCTCTCAATACCCTGAACAGCCACAGACGCAGCACCAGTACTCTTAAAACCCTGAACAGCCACAAATGCAGCACCAGTACCAGGGCTGTGCAATGACACCTTTAGAGCCATCTTGCAAATGTTTGATCCAGAATCAACGGTGCTCAGCATCAAGACGGTCAAAGGGGCCATCCAATGTAATGTAATTTCCTGTGTAGCCCACCGTTAACTGCTTCTTCGCCGTGAAAGGTTGAGACCAGGGTACGAATCCTTGTCATGACACAAAGTTTTAGCTATTGTTTAGCCACGCTTACTCCTTTTTTTTAATGCATCATTCGCTCGGTTGTATATATTATCATTATGAAATTGGGAAAAATAAGAGTCAAAACGGTCATTTTTGGGCCTGTTTGCGTTTTTTAGGCCATACCACCAACCATACCAATTTGTGTACCGTCATGACGGTCTCATGAAATGATGGTCTAGACCATCAAATTACGGCATCAACCGTCAGACCGTACTTTGACAAAACAGCATACCTGCAGGAGCCCTGTTTTGACGTACTCCCCATTGCTGAAGGAGCAGCATTCCCGTCGTAGCAGCAGCTGGTTGAAGAGCTGCACGTTCATGAAGCTGAACAGCTGACGAAGCAGGGCCTGTGATATGAGCAGGACGGCGGTTTACAGAAACACGGTTGATCGTTTTGTACACATTTAACCGCCCTCCCCTTTTGTGTTCTCCAGGTGGGATGTTGTGTGGCTCTGTGTTTATTGGATGGTACAGAACAGCTAGGGTTGGCCATGCTTGTACATATACGTAAGCATTTACGGTGCACACATGGTGTTCTTAGCAGTTACACTGCTGTACTTACGGTCAATACGGTTTGTGTATTGCTGTACATACGGTCATACGGTTTGTGTACATACGGTTTGTGTACATACGGTTTGTGTATTGCTGTACATACGGTCAAACACTTTGTGTACATACGGTCAAACGGTGTGTGTACATACGGTTGTGTATTGCTGTACATACGGTCATACGGTTTGTGTATATACGGACATACAGTTTGTGTACATACGGTTGTGTATTGCTGTACGTAAGGTCATACGGTTAGCAGGAATATTGCTGTACATACGGTCAATTCGGTTTGTGTATACGGTTCTGGCCGATCCTGAGACCAGGCTATGGGGACACGGTGAGGAGCAGGTCAGCTTAGATTGTAAGGAACGGGGGAGAAATAGAAAAGCCAGGAGCACAAAACGACACGTGAGTAGCTTAAGCTGCACGACCACGTGTTGCTGTTCAGATGTTAGAGCATACATACATACTATATATACATACACACTACACATACATACTATACATACTATACATACATACTATATATACGGTGCCTGGTGAACTTGAAGACTTCCTTCCACATACCTTAGCCTACACCGTCACCGTGTTTTTGATGAGCGTGTAGACCAGCAAACATAAAGACAGGTCACATGCTCAAACCTCCGCACAGCACAAAAACAGAGCACAATCAAAAGCTCACCTGCTCTGCTTCTTTTTCCAAGGAGCGGAGTTTTGTGACTGAATACTGACCCCATCAAAAACCTCAAAACCTCACCTGCACCACGCCATTTCAAAGATCCAAGCTCTATACCGTACAGACTTTATATCACCGCGCAAAAATATCGTTTTTTGCCCTGCGGGGTGACTGCGCGCACGAAAAATATCTATTTATTTTGGGGGTGCGGGATTGAAAAACAGGGATTTTTGGAGCCTGTCAGGCAAAAATCCCTGTGCGGGGTTCGTGTAAATTATTTATTTCCAGGGTGCGGGGTTGATGCGGGAGTGTGTAACTAAATTTTTTTTTTTTGGGCTGTGGACTGAACCCAAGTCTGTACGGTATGACCAAACACAGCCCCCCTCTTGAAGCCTCGCCTGCACCAGCGCTTTGGGCACTGTGTTGTATCTGTTGAGCACAGGGAAGGCAAGCCCTTCACCCTGCGACTAAACACAGCCTCCCCCTCAAAGCCTCACCTGCACCAGCACTTTTGGCACTGCGTTGCTCTTCATGATTGCCAGCAGGTCGTCAAACGCCGCTAGGATGTCGCCCCACGATTTGCTGAGTGCAGCAGCTTGTGAGTTTGCTCCTGCACGTTCAAGTACAGGTTGCATCCTCTGAGCTGAGCGCTCTTCTGAGCCAAACTGAGCGTACTTTGCAGCTTGTGAGTTTGCTCCTGCACGCTTCTTTGCAGTTGTGAGTCTGCCCATACATGTTCAAATTGTTTGCAGCTTAGTTGATGTTTTTTGCAGGTCATTTGTTTGCACTTTTGTTTGCAAATGAGTGCTTACGACTCCTGCTTCCAATGTTACGATCTGCGTCTTACACCATGTTTCAGGCAGCTTAGATCTGCTTTAACGTGAGTGTGTGATGATCTGCTAGTTGGTAAAGATGAATGAATGGTATGAAACTGATACGAAACTGATAAACGTATTTAGACTTCCCACCTTGTTCAGCGGCAGCGCCTGTGCGTGGTCGTGCAGACAGCCCCTTGGGCGTGTGGATGCAATTGCTGACCATGGGCGAGATCTGCTTCTTCACGTTGTCACGTATCATGGGGAAGATCTTCTGCACGAATGCGTCCAGCTGCTGCTTGAACAACAGGGCAGGGTACTTGGCCTCCACCTGCTTAAAGCCACCTGCATGTGTGTGTATGTGTGTATGTTTGTGTGTCTGGATCTGTGGTGTGTGTGTATGTGTGTGTGTGTGTGCAATCTGCACACCACTGACGTGCAGCTTTTCCCATGCAGTGTACAGTGTCATCAACGCAACCATGTGTACCATCTAGGAGACAGAAATGTGCGACATCGACCACACACTTTGCCAAGGCAAGTACGGCTGCGCCGACAGGTGATATAATCTCACACATCTAGCATGCAAATGCGTTGCACATACCCATGTGCAAAATAACGTAGCAGCGAGGGCTGCTGCAGGGACACAGTCACACAATGCATCGATCGGGGGTAGGTGCAGCAGCAGCTGTCATACCAGGAGCAACAGATATGATGAAGCGTAGCAGCGGGGGCCGTAGGGAAATAGTCATAAGATGCAGCCACATGGGATGGGTGCAGCAGCAGCTGTCATACCAGGAGCAACAGGCATGATAAAACGTAGCAGCGAGGGCCAAATCCGGACAATGCATCTGCAGCCCTGAATTAAATGGAAGCATCTTTTGATAGAAACGAGAGGAGAGGAAGTGTGGTTTTGCCACTTCACGCTCTCACACTGTACACATTCATTGCATACATTCACTGCACACATTCGCTGCATACGTTCACACACTCTCACACTCCACCACAACGTACTTTCCTTCCCTGTCGTGATACAAGCATCTGCGTCATAAGAGAAGAGAGGGGGTGGTTTCATTGACGCCTCACATATACACACACGCTCATCTCATCACGCTTCACACATCCATTGACGCTTCACACATCCATTGACGGTTCAAACATCCACACATCCATTGACGCTTCACACATCCACACACTCTCACACCCCACCGCAACGCACCTACACCCCCGCCATGAATGGAAGCGTCCGCGTGAGAGAGGGGTGAGGAGGCAGTAGCTGTGCTGCGTCCGAACAGGCCCCCAAACACAGCACGCGCAGTAGTCGTTACAGGCCTTCTGGAGCCAGACCCGCTAGCAGGCTTGATGTTCTTTTGAAGCATGTTGAGCAGCGTCACGGTGTTGGTGAGCCTGTATGTGCGTTTGTGCATTCATGCGTGTGTATGTATGTGCAAAGGCGTGCGTGTGTGTGCGTTTGTGCATTCATGCGTGTGTATGTATGCGCAAAGGCGTGTGTGTGTGCGTTTGTGCATTCATGTGTGTGTATGTATGTGCAAAGGCGTGCGTGTGTGTGAGCGTTTGTGCATTCATGCGTGTGTATGTATGTGCAAAGTCGTGCGTGTGTTTGTGTTTGTGCATTCATGTGTGTGTATGTATGTGGAAAAATGTGTGTGTATGTATGTGGAAAGGCGTGCGTGTGTGTGAGCATTTGTGCATTCATGCGTGTGTATGTATGTGCAAAGGCGTGCGTGTGTGTGAGCGTTTGTGCATTCATGCGTGTGTATGTATGTGCAAAGGCGTGCGTGTGTGTGCGTTTGTGCATTCATGTGTGTATGTTTGTGCAAGGCATGCGTGTGTGTGAGCGTTTGTGCATTCATGCGTGTGAATGTATGTGCAAAGGCATGCGTGTGTGAGTGTTTGTGCATTCATGCGTGTGTATGTATGTGCAAAGGCGGGCATGCTTAGTGGTCAAGGTTTGCATGTTTCTATCAGGGCGAGCACATTTTTTCGTGTACGATAGTAGATGGCTTTGTTTCAAGCAGGGAGCCAAATTGCTGATTCATGTATCTTGGCAAGCCAATTTGGTCAGGGGCAAATGTAAAGCCACACACAGCACACACAAGGCAGGTGTAAAGGCGCACACATCACACACAGGGCAAATGTAAAGCCACACACACAGCACACACAAGGCAGGTGTAAAGGCGCACATCACACACAGGGCAGATGTAAAAATGCACACATCACACACAGGGCAAATGTAAAGCCACACACAGCACACACAAGGCAGATGTAAAGGCGCACACAGCACTAAAGTCGAATGCAACGCTACACACATCACATGCAAGGCGGATGTAAAGCTACACACATCACACACAGGGCGGTGCAACGTCACACACATCACACACAGCAGATGCAACGTCACACACAGCACACACAGGGCGGGGGCAACGTCACACACATCACACAAAAGGCAAATGTAAAGGCACACACATCACACACAAGGCGGATGTAAGGCAAACACACATACACACATACACACCACACAAAGCGCAGGCCATTCTGAATTGCAACAGAAAACCAAAGCAACGCATCTCACCAGTACGCCAATGCTGCGTTGCTCTCTTGCTGCTTCTCTATTTGGCTGCCTACCACACCGATGATGCGGTCAAACAGGGTGGTGCGGTCGGCCTGCAAGGGGTTGGGTAGCATTGAGCGTTCAACTGGCAAGACCGTCGAAGTGTGAAATGGTAAAAGAGGGGGGCTGAGAGGCAGGTGATCAAAACAGGGAAGCACTCTGTGACTCACAGTGTGATTCTCAGTCTAGCCACTCAAGGCCTCTGACCCTACTATGTACATACACAGGGACCTAGGACCTCTGACACTGTGCTGCATGGCGGTCACATTACACGCGTCCAGCACCCAATTGAGGGACCTGCGACCATTAACACTGTGCTAGCTGGCAGGTACATCAGAAGCTTCCATCACCAACTACATTTTGCTAGCTGGCAGGTACATCAGAAGCTTCCATCACCAACTACATTTTGCTACCTGGCAGGTACATCACAAGCTTCCATCACCAACTACATTTTGCTACCTGGCAGCCACACCACGAAAATACAGCAATTAGTTTACGGACCCGAGACCATTAACACTGAGCTATTTGGCAGGTACATCACAAACATCCAGCCCCCACTACACTGCTACCTGGCGGTCACACCACAAGCTTCCAGCACCCAATTTAGAGACCCAAGACCTCTTACCCTGTACTACCTGGCAGTCACATCACGAACATCCAGCCCCCGCAACACCCACACCCACATCCATGCCCACACCCACAACTAAACCTCAACAAACTCTTGCCCACAACACCTACACGCAGACCCATACCCGCACATACCTGGAAGGCTCGCCACTGCAAGCAGCACCGGAAGATGAGGACGGCAGCCATGGGTCTCCCTCTGCTGAAGCCCAAGTTTGTGGCGATGGCCCCTAACAACCGGTCCTCTTCCGTTCTCCGTTTTTCCTGCAGCAACAACAAGCACGTGTCATGTGGGCATGTGTGTGTGTGCTTGCAGGTGTATGTGTGTGTAAGTGTGAGAGTGTGAGAGTGTGTGTGAGTGTGTGTGTGTGTGTGTGTGTGGAATACGTGTTAGCGGAGCTGGTATTCTGCAATCTTCAGGGATGGTAATACGATTTTCTTGTTCCATACGAGTGTTTCGTATTCTCCATCGCATTTATCATATTGAACGCCTCTGAAAATTAAAGTACCCAACCCTGGCTTTCGTATTCGTGCAGGCATTCCCACCTGCGCTAGCGCTTGCTGTTTTGCCTGCAGCTCCCGCGTTTTGCGCTCAAGCTCACTCTCTGTTGAGGGGGGGGCGCCGGTAGTGCTACCAGGAGTCATGGGAGAGCGCCTGAGTGTGCGTTTGTGTGCGCATGCATGTGTGTGTGTATGTGTTTGTGCGTGTTTGTTTGTGTGTGTGCATCAGCAATGCTATCAGGGGTCAAGGGAGAGCGCCTGTGTGCGTTTGTGTGCGCATGCATGTGTGTGTATGTGTGTGTTTGATTGTGTGCGTGAGTGAGTGTTTGTGTGTGTGCGTGTTTGTGTGTGTGTGTCAGCAATGCTATCAGGGGTCAAGGGAGAGCGCCTGAGTGTGCGTTTGTGTGCGCATGCATGTGTGTGTATGTGTGTGTTTGAGTGTGTGCGTGAGTGAGTGTTTGTGTGTATGCGTGTGTGTGTGTGTTTGTGTGTGTGTGTGTGTGTGTCAGCAATGCTATCAGGGGTCATGGGGTAGTGCCTGAGTGTGCGTTTGTGTGCGCATGCATGTGTTTGTGTGTGCGTGTCTGTGTGTGTGTGTGCGTGAGTGTGCGTATGCATATGTGTGTATGTGTGTGTGCGTGTCTGTGTGTGTGCGTGAGTGTGCGTATGCATATGTGTGTATGTGTGTATGCGTGTGTGTGTGAGCAATGCTACCAGGGGTCATGGGGGGTCGCCTGTGTATGCATGTGCGTGTGTATGCATATGTTTGAGTTCAAGTGAATGCATTGTGTGCATGTGTGTATGCATGTATGCGTAAGTGGTTGTGCATGTACATGTGTGTGTATGCATGTATGCATAATGTGTACGTGGTTGTGCACGTACGCATGCTTGCGTACACACATGCACGCATACATGGTTGTGCGTGCATGCGTGCATGTGTGTGTATGCACGTATGCGTACGTGTATGTGTGTGTATGTGTGCGTGTATGTGTATGCCTGTGTGTGTATTCATTTGCGTGTTTGTGTGAAATATCATGTATGTGTGTGAATGTGTGTGCCAGAGGGCTCAAGGTACATGTGTAGGGCTGGCCAAAATCATATCACATACACTCGGTGTATATACCTTTTTTGGGCAGGGAAATCACCAAACATACGGTCATATACGATGTATATATATACAACTTTAAACAACCCTATGTGTGTGTCACTGACATTGAAAGCAAGCACTGGGGGGTTTCCAATATGTGAGCAATTGACATGATTCAAACTCTTTAAAAACAACCCCACTATCAATTTTGTACACCAGGCAACGTGCACACTACCCTGCACGCACATAATCGGAGGCATCAAGCACAACACAAGCACGCACAGTCAAGACAGGGGAGTCAAGGATTATCACCACCATATGTGCTTGTACTGTGGTACGCAAAGTTAGAATGGATTATGCAAACCAATGCCAATGCATGTTCACCAGACCTAAACGCACACGTGTGCCCCACACAAACCCACACCTGCCTGTGAACCGCACCCACAATCATATCTACACCTACACCTACACCTACACCCTCACCCACACCCACATCCACACCCACACCCACACCCACACACCCTCAATGCATTCACACACACCCCTACTCCCACCCGATTCACACACCCACACCCACACCCACACCGAACCCACACTCACATACACCCACAGATACAAGCAATTTCATACACAAATACAACGCACCCTATCACTTCTTCTCCTGCTGGCCGTGACCCTGGGGCGCCCATGGGTAAGTTCATGCCTGCTAGTTTGTGTGTGTGTGTGTGTGTGTGTGTGTGTGTGTGTGTGTGTGTGTGTGTGTGTGTGTGCGCGCATGTGTGTGTGCGCGTGTGTTATAAAAAACGATGGAGCTGTGCAACCAAATATTGTAGCCAGCAAGAGCACTTACGTCTAAGCGCTCAACACAATTTTAAGAGCAACACACAAGCATGACAAACCAATTAGCCTTTCCTGGCCATACCAACGTTTTAGGGGGAAACACACTGTGCAGCATGATTATGGTTTGCCCAAGTATTTGTACGCACAACGGACTTTGCATGACGCGCGTTTGATTGGCACAAGCATGCGTAGGTTGCATGCTCCGCACAGCGACACTGCATTCACCACACCCTACACTTAAATGCACACACAAACACATCAGACACCACACACACACACACACACACACACACACCACACCACACGACCTGCACCTGTGAGTGACGAGGCCATGGAGTCGTACATGGCTTTGGCCATGCCAGGTGCACGTTGCACTCCCGACATGAGGGGTGCAAGCTTGTCATTGCCTGCGCAGCAAAACAGTGATTTCAGTTTTGTCGACCAGAGAAATGTTGACTTATGCCTTTATACATAACACATAACGTACCTTCTCGTACTCATCCTGCACCCAAAGTTTCAAAAATATTTAGTAGAATCCTGCACCTTCCCGCACCCCCAGAGTGTATATTTTCCCCCTTCCCGCATCAACCCTGCAGGGCCATTAGCCCTTTTCAGCACCAATAAGCTTCACAAACCACGTCAATGAAAGAGAGCACCACAAAAGGCCAAGGAAAGCAAAAATGCCGAATGCATGTGAGTTCGCACTCTGTTCTGTTACTGCCCAGAATATCAAGATTTGCTTCCTCTTCCTTTAGCCACTCTCATTGCTGCTGCTGCTGTTGCTGCTGCTTGTGCATGCTGATGGTGTTGCTTGGGTGCGGGCAGCCTTGGTGCGTGACCTCGTCTGCCCCACATGCTCATTTTATAACTGCTGAGTTGCTCGAACCTGCTCTGCATGCGCAAGCGTTGGCCTCTTCAACCCCTTAGCCTTCCTCCCACTCATCTTCCCCCTGCCACACAGCTTGCCCCTCATGCTCCTCATGCCCCTCATGCTCCTCATGCTCCTCATGCTCCTCATGCTCCTCATGCTCTCATGAGTGCCAATGTTCCTGTGCATCCCAGCTGTGTCCCTGCTGTGTCCACACAACCAAACTGGAGACCAATCTTTCTTTGGCCTGCCAATCGGCCTTTTGTTGGCTGCCTCCTCCGCCAGCCGCTCATCCTGTTCCGCTTTGCTTGCTAGCTTGAACATTGCCAGCTGCTGCTCGGCTGTCGCCGCGGCTTGCCTTCCGCTGGAACCTCCCGACTGGAGCTGGTGCTGCTGCTGCTGCTGCTGTTCGAGAGGCTTCCTGGTGCTGCTGAGGGGGTGGGGCCTCTCACTGTGCCTCTCCCTGTCGATGACTGGCAGCGACCCGGAAAGGGTTAATTTCACCAACCCCGCACAACCCCGCAGGGCCAAAACGATATTTATGCGGGGTGTTATAAAGGTACGGTATACACATATATTCATATATACATATATATCATTTAATACATACACATATTCGCATACTTATACTACCGTACGGAAAATATATTAGCGCCCCCTAATTATTGTTCTTTGGTGGGGGCGGTGGTTTAATTAACATTTATTTCTGAAGGGGGCGGTTGTGGGGTGGTAGCGGGTATTAGCGTTTTGAGCAGTGCGAGCGAT
>Ga0307948_1002867_pt1 | contig 12638 bp, 15 predicted proteins | sample OrgLakmetagen280_FD_201824 | JGI IMG/M metagenome (GOLD analysis project Ga0307948, IMG submission 201824) | Saline water microbial communities from Organic Lake, Antarctica - #280 | ecosystem: Environmental > Aquatic > Non-marine Saline and Alkaline > Saline | place: Antarctica: Organic Lake...
CACACACACACACACACACACACACACACACACACACACACACACACACACACACACACACACAACAGATAGTAGCACAACTTGAAGCTAAGGTTAGTAGTCCAGCTGGTGTATGATAGGGGGCAAAGTTACCTATAAAGGTGTCCACATAGGCTATTTGATTGTGCTTGCAAAGCTGCTTGTGCTTGCACTGCATTATCAAACAGTTGTAATTGAATCAAAAGAAAGGTTGCCAAGCATTCACCGGGTAAGAGCTCAGGTTCTCCTTCTGTAGTTGGCAGCCTCTACAGAGGTGCGCCATTGGGATACATATCTGTGACGCATTTCTTGCAGTGATTCTGAACTGTTTTGTATGTGACAAGGGGAAAAAGGAAGACACTGCGTCAAGCAAACCTAGCACCGCAAGTAAGGCAGAAGCACCACCACTCTCGCGGCGTGGTTCTTCTTTGAGGTAGCATAACAACTCAATTCGAATTTAATACTAGCATCAAAACAGCTAACACTGCGTGGAACTGAAAATGTATTGTGGCTCGCCCCAGGGATTACAGTTAGATGGAATCACAATATCTATTTTTTCATCAATTAGGTTATTTTATGATTATCCTAGCGCTTGCCAAGGCTGATGCAAGCTTGCTACGAAGAGCTACGCAGGTATACCCTATAACCTCCGCAGAAACCTCCGCAGCCACCCCCAAATATCCGTACGGAGGGGGTGGCTCCAGTAGGGGGAGATATATGATCCAACTCTCTCCAAACATTGATAACTTGATCACAAAGTACAAGGTTGCACGCTACGATTGCTACGGTCCGTAGCCTGACCGTAGCCCTGAAAAACGAGTGATGGCGAGCTCACTAACACAGCACAAAACCTCTCAAATCATGTTCTAAATTAATACATATTACTATTTTATATAAAACATGTTTCTAAAATTATTGGGAAGGCGTCGGGAGCCTATCCTAGCTGCTACGGATGCTACGGAAACGCTACGCTACGCTACGATTGGTGACCGTAGCACCGTAGCGTGCGACCTTGACAAAGTACCGTCTCAAAGACATCCATGTTCACTTTCTCACGAGCTCCCTAAAATCCTAGGCTAATGGCTTGCAACACTTTATGGGGACAGAACCCAGATTGAAGATTTTTAATGCATGAAACTGGTTCCTTTAAATATGTAAAAATATGTTACATAGGAGGAAGTCAACTGAAATGGTCAACTGGATTTGGTCAAAACAAATACAATGGGTGATACACATGCGCATGTGCGCGCTTTTATTCATGAAAAAACTAAATGGGCAGAAGATGATAGTAAGATGGAGGTAGCAGTTCGTGTTTTTGTTGACCAGCTGGGCCTAAGCACTACCCAACAAGCCTTCAAACAGCGTCCACGATGTTCAAGCGGGAGGAAGAGCAGGACAAGCACACGACGCGGCAAGCCTTGGTGGATGCTGGGCTCAAGCTTCAGGCATAGGAGGTTCTGGACATCTTCATTGCAGCCGCTTCTGCCCAAGCAAGAACACCAACAGCAGCTGTCTCAGTCAAAAGAGGTAGATCAGGGGGCAGCAAGGGGGTGAGTGCTAGCGCGAGCGAAGAGAAGGAGTCAAAGAACATAAGGGGGGGCGTAGCTGTAGTGGGCATGGGGCGTGGTATCATCCCTACAATAATTAACATGCAGTGTGAGAGAGTTGTTGCTGAGGGGTTGGGTTGGCAGGCACAGGAAGGGGGGGAAGGGGGGCTGATAAGTAAGGCAGGAGTGTGGACAAGTGTAGGGGTTAAGCACATGAAGGAGGTGGTTCGCAAGCTGGTTACCCACAGTGAATGGAAAGAGGTGCAGGTGCAGGTGTCCAACCTGAAGGAGATAAGTCAGGAGGTGTTGCAGTTGGAGCCCAAGGAGTGGCCGCTCGCAGCCCGAATGTAGCTGGAGGCTTGGATGTGCAAGCAGATAGAGGCAGCATGCAGGAGCCAAAAACTAGGTAAGACCATGGGTCTGTGTTTGTGTGTGCGTGCGTGTGTGGGTGTGGGTGTGGGTTTATATGTATGCGTATAAACTGTTACGTGCGTGCACACAAAGGTTCAAGTCTTGTGTGAAGCTCACATGCACGCCCAGCATATCAAAATTAGTCAATCTGCCTTTGTCTACAGCTGCCAGCAAGGTCAAATTGGAGCCTCAATCCAAGAAGGATATCAAGCAGGAGGATACAGGTGTGTGTGTGTGCGTGTGCGTGTGTGTGTGTGCGCGTGTGCGTGCGTACGTGCGTGCGTGCGTGCGTGCATGCGTGTGTGTGTGTGTGTGTGTGTGTGTGTGTGTGTGTGTGTGTGTGTGTGTGTGTGTGTGTTTCAAGCGCGCAAAAACAATTACTTCAACCAACAGTTCTTGTGTGCAATATAATTTGTAGTCTTCCACCTCCAGCTCACTTGCCGCTCAGATGCACGTGCACATCCATCATATCACACTCATCCAATCTTCCTGTGTATGCAGCTGGCAGCAATGTAAACTTGGACTTTTGGTTTGAAACCCTCTTGCATGTTTGGATGGGCATAACGTTATCAAGTTTACATCACCATATTTTGTCTGCAGCTGGCGGTAGCAAAGACAAAGGGGTACACGCATCCAACACAGAGCAGGCCAAGCAAGAAGCCAAAGGTGCGTGCGTGCGTGCGTGTGTGTGTGTGTGTGTGTGTACACGTGTATGTGCACACATGTGTGTGTATGCAGGTTAGCTACCCCCCAGACACACACACACACACACGCAGGCACGCACGCACGCACACACACACGCACGCACACGCACGCGCGCACACACACACACACACACACACACACACATGCATGTGTACACACCTGCAGCTGTACGTGTAAGGAAGTCAACTGAGAAGGCTGCAGATGCTGCAGCAGCTGCTGCCCTAAAAGACAAGGGGGCTGGCCAAGACACAGTGGAGACAGCAGCTGATAGGAATAAGAGAGCTGGTGACGAGCAGCTGCATAGGGCCAAGAAGCCAACTATTGGTGATAGTGGCAACTTAATTATTAGGTAAACACTATCTCTCTAAGTACACTTCTTAAAAGTACAATCAAAACAGTTTGTTATAAATTTATCAGCTTTTGGTGTGCTTGATGGCGCTGGCGCAATCGCTGTGCATGACGGCAACCAACTCCACCAGGTAGGGTTGTCCTGAATTTTTTGTTTGAATCAGGCCAGTTTGGCTCTCTCCATGGTGCTCTAAGTGTGCCATGATGTCCGTTGGCTTATTCCATTTGTCTTTTAGTGGCTCGCTTGCAACGCTCCCTTGCTAGCCTGCAGAGGCCGGCCCCCGCTTCAACAAAAACAGTTCCTAAGTTGGCTTTCATCGCAGCGTGCTCAGAGAGAAGGCGCACAAATAAGAGTGACAGAAATGTGACAATGTGCTTCCAGATTGGGACATCCTTGATGGTCCCAGAAGGCAACAAAGAAGTCCGTTCTGTCTGTGGACAGTTTTCTAGCAGGTGTGGTGCTCATAAACGCTCCTATCATGTTGATGCCATTGATCAAATTATGCATGTGTGTGTGTGTGTGTGCACGTGTATGCGTGTGTGTGGGTGGGTGTATGCGTGTGTGTGGGTGGGTGTGTCAGTCCCATGCACGTTACGGACTCAGGCTTTGTGATTGCAGCCAAATCCAGCAACTCTAGTAGAGTTACTCTACGCTCACTTTTACGGAAATTGTTTTATCTTGAGTGTCATCCACTCATCTGCTTCTCTCTGTGTACTTGGCTGCAGCTGCCCTGAGTGCAATCGGGTGCCAGGATGTGGGTTCTGTAAGGCTACGTCCAAGTGCATGGCCCTCAACCCTTCCAATGTACAACGTCCAATTTTTGGCTGGTGTCCCACTGAGGAGTGGTCATCCGATGTCCAGTCCTGTGGAGATGCTTGCAGGCTAGGTGAGCTCCCAGCTGTTAAATCTTGCATGTTATTTATTTTGATCCGTTTTTAGGCTGCTTGGGGCCATGCTCAGCAGTCCCTGGCTCCTTCGCAAACAAATTGAGTAAGCCCTCATGCCAATGGGAGGGGCTTTCAGTGTAAATAGCTTTGTTAGCAATACCTCGTGCGAGCGCTTTTCTTGATTCTGTTGGCATGATGGGATTGGCTCACAACAGTCAGATAGTCTTGCCCATGTCTTGACAGCATGGTACGCTCCACATCTTGAGCACACATATCTGCATCCGAGTGCATGATTGATAGGATATGACTTGCAAACTTTTAAAGGGAGTCACTCTCAAAGTGTAGGAAAGCAGTCTGAGACGGGGCAGCAATCGCATGAGCAATGATGAGCCTCAAATACCCCCTGCCCTCCATCTGAAAACGACCCCCATTATTTTCACCCTCCTGGTATGCCAATAGGATTTATTAAGATGTATGCTGAACAAAACAATTTGCTCACATGACGTTATTGTCACACCTCTATCCACTACATGCAGTGAATTATTGCGATGGCTGTGTGCGGACTCTTGGGTGCGGTTGGTGTGCGGAGACTTGCCAGTGCCTGTCAACAGCCATTGGAGCAGGCACCTCAATCAACGGTGATGGCATGATTGAAATCCCGGCCTCTTGCCCTGTTTCAAGCTGGGTGGATTTGCCACAAGGACAAACATGCGGGGCATTGAAAGGTGAGGCAGCAGGAATGAATGTAGGTCTGATTGCTTTGCTGTTGCACCTTTGAAGACAGAAGAGGTAGACAGGAGAGGTCCTCTTACTTGCAACAATTCATTTCATTTTGGCTGAAGAGAGGTTGAGAGCAGTTCCTGACACTGCCTTAACCTTGTACCTTTTGTTGCAGGGGACTCATGCAGTACAGGGAGGCTGTCTGCACAAGCACGCTCAGACCTAACCTTCACAGAGGACGGTCAAGCAAGGCTGCTTGTGAGCGCACAAGGTGTGCGTGCGTGTGTGCATGCAAACACTTGAATGCACAGCAGTTGGGCTGTGTAGAGCAGGTTGTGCTTGATCAGGGTGTGATCCAATGCCAATGCCATTGCAGGCTCAACGCCCTGTCGCACCTGTGCTTCAATTGACTGTGGAGCCCATGGCCGCTGCAGGGCCGAAGGCCCCAATGTGCGGTGCAGGTGCAGAGACGGGTACTCCGGAGAGTTCTGCCAGGTGGGCGTGTGTGCATGAGTGTGTGTGTGTGTCCCACGCGCGCGCATGCATGCAGACATGCACGTGCGTGCTTGCATGTGTGCATGTATGCACATACATCATGTGTGCAAATGCGCATACATGTGCATGTTTCTTGTGAATTGTGCAAAAGTCATTCAAGTCTTGACAATGTTGCTGCACCTGCTGCTTTGAAGCAGCAAAGTGAGCTGCATGCATTCTCATTCTCATGTCTGCTGCACTTATATCAGACTTCGCCCATATTTGCTTGCACAGAATCCTCCTGAGCCCTGCTTTGGCAAGGGCTGCTCAGATACGGGTGTTTGCTACTTGACCACTGACACCAATGAGGAGAAGTGTGCATGCCTGCCGGGCTTTCCTGGCAGCACATGCACGAGCAGCAGTGGCTCGGTCTCCAGAAGACTGCTGCAAATCGCAGGTGAAACCTGCATTTCAACCATGGTCCTTGAAGGCATTGCTTCAAATCTTAGCACTGGCCCTAGCTCACAGAGCTTCAAAAGAGTAAGGGCTGAGGAGATAGCGATCTCCTATTGGAGCCACTGCAAAAGTAAAGAAAGGAAGCAAGAGAAGACGGGGAAACCTCGAGAAGCACAAGAAAACAAAGTGCTGTGCCAGCAAATGTGCATGCGTACAAGCCCTCACCCCAAAAAGCCTGTGGGGCACATTTGCACGCAGGTGCTCACGCACGCACGCGCACACGCACACACATTTCATTGGAGGTATGAATGTATCATGTGAAACATTTCTGAATTCAGTGCTCTTACACTTGAACTCAGGTTCTTGGAGTTGCCCTAATTTTTTCTCACTGTGAACAATTATTCGTTTCTCTGCTTCCCTGCATGCCATGCCATCTTTTTATATTTCTGAGAAACTTTATCCTTCCTCCTCCTTGCTGCCTTTCCCTTCCCATCCCCCCCTTTCTTCTTGGGCTTGATTCGTGCAAGTTTCCCAGTAATATCCTACCCCCAAGGCTATGTAACAGAATTTCATCGCAGGTGATCGTAGGCATGCCTTACCTCTTTCCCATGATTGGTCTTCACAGAGAGTGGTTCCTGCTCAGACCCCATCCCAGTGGAGCCTTCATCATCCCTCACACTCAATCCCTGTGACATGGGGAACAGCACTGGAAGGCCTGAGTCTGACGTTGTGATGCTGCTGGGTCCACTGGACACTTCTAGAGAGATCACCATCGATGCGTCGGGCATAGACAGCGTGCTGTCTGTCTTCACCTCATGCCCTTCCAGCAGCGGTGGACCAAGCCAGGTATGTATTTGTTTAATTTGTCACATCATGTGTGTGCAGGATCAGATTCTCAGCACATGCAAGTTGCAAACCAAAAGAAATGTTCCTGTATGCTTTACTTTGGGCAATGATCCTATGATCAAAATATTCTGGCTTAACCCTTGACCCCTCTCATGTCTTCTGCTATACGCTTCTCTACAATCTTCCAACTTGAATGCAATTTGTGTGTCCATGTTACGATGTGCCTTTCATTTCTGAGTTTTGCCAGCACACAAATGCACTGAACAATGTCTGGGCTCTGAAATGCATTATTTCCTGCACTTATTAAATAAAGGTATGGAAGTGTATGTTGTGGCAAGAATGCCATTGTACTGTCACCTTCATGATGGTGCTGAGCCATTGCCTCCTACACATTAGCAGGCCATACTATGCCCCCTTCCGCCTTCCTCTCACACGTACTTCTTGCGCTGTCTTGCAGGTTGCGTACGACGATGATGGAGGTGTCGGGCTTGGTAGCAGGATCACATTGAGTGCGGTATCCGGAACCGAATATTTTGTGGTGCTTGAGCCCTTTGACTCCTACAGCTGTGGGAATGCAAGCATCGTACTCAATGATGCTGTGGTAGCTTCTCCTCCCCCATCGCCTGCAATTTCCGGTAGGTTCAGCTTTAGCTGTCCAATGGCAGTCTTCAGATCTCTTGCCAGCATTGTTGCTGCAGAGTAAAGGCACAAGGGCTGTATCAGAGAACAAAGACAGGAAGCTGGCTTGATTTGGAAAAGGCACTTCATTCATTCTCACCAGGACCTTCAAGAAATCGCATGATCAATTGCGGGAAGGGGACCCGATGTGCTTAAAATTCCTCTATGCACTCATCTTTCAAGACACAATACTACCTCAGCTGTACCTCATCTGACTGGTCTGTACAGGGAGTCTTCCTGCTCCGACCCCATCCCAGTGGAGCCTTCATCATCCCTCACACTCAATCCCTGTGACACGGGCGACAGCACTGGAAGGCCTGAGTCCGACGCTGTGATGCTGCTGGGTCCACAGGACACAACAAAAGAGATCACAGTTGAGGCATCAGGGATTGATACCGTGCTGTCCATCTTCACATCATGCCCAGCCAGCAGCTTTGGACCAAGTCAGGTGAGCCATGCCATGGAGCTTTGAATCGAAAAGTCGTAGCTTGAGTGGCACCATCCTGCCTTGATTTCAAATGCTGGCAATTTACGTTGGTTTCATTATTATTGGTCCCTTTGCTCTGTGCCTCTAAATAGTTTTGGTTGCTGTGAAATGCCAAAATCAAATATTGGCATCTGTGCTTTCCTTTCTTCAGGCAAAAGTGAAGCTGCTGCTCACGCACAGACGACTACATTCCTATCTTTGTGTGTCTCACAGGTCGCTCACGATGATGATGGAGGTGTTGCACTTGGCAGCAAAATTGTATTCGAAGCTGAAGCTGGATTGAGCTACTATATTGTTGTGGAGCCGTATGTAGCCAGCAATTGTGGAAGCACGAGTGTGGTGCTGAGTGAGTCGGTTGCCAGCCCACCACCTTCACCTACACTGAGCCTTTCTGAAGGTAAGGCTGTCGAGATGTTACATGTTAAATGTTACAGGCCGAGGAAATAGCAATATCCTGTGATGGCCACAGTAAAAGAAGGAATCAAGGAATCCAGCAATCTCCTTCAGCAGCGCAGGCTTAGTTGTTGCAGGCAAGTCATGATTTGTGTTGAGTAGGGTGTAATGATGATGATGAGGATGATGATGATATTTAGTCTGTCCAATTATGCCTGCTTGCTCTGATCTTACGCATGCTAGTTGATGTGCCAACATGGTCCTGACATCTCCCCCCCTGCTTGGTCTCTCATGTAGGGAATGCTTCCTGCTCCGACCCCATCCCAGTGGAACCTTCATCATCTCTCAACCTTAATCCTTGTGACACGGGTGACAGCACTGGAAGACCGGAGTCCGATGCTGTGATGCTGCTGGGTCCACTGGACACTTCTAGAGAGATCACCATCGATGCGTCGGGAATAGACAGCGTGCTCTGTCTTCACCTCATGCCCTGACAGCAGCTTTGGGCCTAGTCAGGTGCGCATGATTTGGCAATATCTTGATTTTATATTTATTGTAATTGTTTGCCTGTCCGGTACGGCATGCTTAGTCAGAGCTCAAGATTAAGAAGAGAATCAAGACCGCATGGTGAGCATCTGTGTGTTTGACCTCTGCTTTGGCTATAAAAAACACGTCTTCACACAAATTTTCCGTCAGGGCTCCAAACACAATCTAATTGTTATCAGTGCACGTTAACAGCACTTGGGAAGCAAGGGAATTTGGGACCATTATCTTCAATCACCCTCTCTTCCTCTTTTGCAGGTTGCGTACGACGATGATGGAGGTGTTGGATTTGGCAGCAAGATCACATTGAGTGCAGAAGCTGGAACCGAGTATTATATCGTGTTGGAGCCCTGTGATTCCTCCACCTGTGGACTTGCGAATGTGGTTTTGGGCGAGTCACTTACATCTGCCCCAATGTCCCCTCTTTCTCCACCGGCCCCCAGTCCACCCCAAGGTACATAGCTTTTTTAAATTCAGTGCATTTGTTCATGCAATGAAGGACCAAGGACTGTAGCTTTCCTGCTGACCATTGCAGACCAGGGGCAGGTCAAGTGCTGCTTGACATCAGCACTTTTGGCAAGCAAAGGGGTGCAGTTAGAAGTTGTTTTGCTGACGCTCCTCTGAAGCATGGTACAGATCTGAATCCAGGTACACACTAATTATTCGCTCTTGACCCCCTTGTGTCCACCAGGCTTCTCTCGTCCCACTTGGGATGTTGTTGTCACTTCAGAGGGACTTGGCTATTTCTTTGTCGGTGAACACCTCACAAACTCTGAGGTAAGGCTTGTGTGTGTGTGTGTGTGTGTGCGCGCGCGTGCGCGCACATGCGTGTGTGTACAATGCAAGTTCAATGAAGCTTTCGTTGAATCTTAGTGCCTTCTCATCTGTGAATAAATTGATATTTCTGTGTTTGGGTCCTGGGGAACAATCACTCAACAGTGCCCATATCTGTCTTTCATTTCTGAAGGCGCAAAGGTATTGTGAAGAGAACTACGGAGGAGGACTCTTGAAGGTTGCCAATGAGCAGGAGCTCCGCAGCTGTGGAGGCACAATTGCACAAGGTTACTTTGCTCAAAGGTCTGGTACCCTCTTGCAGGTAAGGATGTGCTTCTGGCTGGCTTGTCCGTCTTCTGCATTTATTTGCCAGTAAGACCTTTCAGGTCAATATCAGTTAATTGCCATTGAACACACATGCTTGCGCGCATGTGTGCACTTGAACATATACGGGCACTTACAGAAAATACGCTCACATGCATGGACATGTACATGAACGTCTGCAGATATGAGTTTCTATTTTCTATGTTACAGATGATTGCATTGAAGACAAATGACTGCATAAAATTAGCTGCAACTGCTCCAGTCAAGTTTCAAGACTCAAGAAAGATAGAACACATCAAGTTGCCTGTTTTGATTTCCCTGCAAAGGGAAAAAAATGCACGAACACATTGTCCTGTTTCTCCACCTATACAAATGCTGTTACAGCAACTCTAAAAACATCCATCCAATGTTCTGCATCATGTTTGCAGTATTGGATGGGCTATCAGTATGTGCAGAACACTTGGCAGGTAGTGGATGGTGATGCATCTGGTCAAGGAGTATCTCAATATACCCAGCAAAAGGTGAGAATAGTTGATTTAATCATTGTCACTTCTGCATAGGTAAACAACACACGGATGAGACACTAACATGGAAAAGTACCTAAGCCAGCACCTGTTTTGCTGTTTGTTTTTGCAAGGAACAATGTTGCTCCTTTTCGGCTCCGCCAAACTTCATTGGCAGGAAGGTACAACATTTTCTGGGCATTGCTCAAAAGGTCATGCGTGCACACACACACACTCGCGCGAACACACGCACACACATGCACGCACACGTAAACAGCTTGACGAGGATGCAGGAGAGTTCAGCTCCTTCTACACGGGGGACTGTGCGTACGGAGATATAGTGGCAGGCGAGACTGTGGGGCTGATCTTCTCCGACAGCTGCTTCAACACGCGTCAGTTTATATGCCAAGCCAGATACAACTCTTCCTCGGTTGCCTTGCCTCCGCTACCACCATCAGCCCCACCTCCTTCTCCACAAACGACCATGGTTGACTCCCCTCCTCCCTCCCCTGCTCCACCCTCCCCTGAGGCTCCCTTCCCTCCCGTTCCTAGCATCCCCCCACCGGAACAGCGTGGCACATGCTTCAATTGGAGGGTTCTTGAGGCACCGGAGGGTGCAACTTTGAGCGATCCCACAGCTGAAACGACAGAAGTCCTGGGTAGGTTCTGTTGGGGTCTAGTGCTTGCTCTGCTTCTGCAAAGTCGTTGTTTTTATACTTGCAGCCTGCTCCTCACAGGCCCTGTCAAATACAAGGCATGCACTTTATGCTGCTAGGTACTCTTTGATCAGCGCAATCTAATTACAGATGCTGACATTGCACCCCCTTGCAGCACCCCTCAATTCATTCGTCGTTTGTTGGGTTTCTTTGGATAGTGCCTTTTCTGTTCACGCTTTGTGGCTGACACTCCTGGCTGTGCTGCCTTTCACTTACAGGGGCAGTCCCTGGAAAGTACAGGTTTGTGCTCATCATGGCAGATTCTGACGGGAGTGAAATTACAGTGACTCTAGACTCAACAGTGGAGACTTCTGCGCGTGAGTGGAACTTTCTCGTTAGCTAGCCTTGACCCTTGCGTGTGCCTGACTCAAATTTGCTTAAGCTAGCACAGAGGAAGGCCGCTCTTGCTTTTGCTGGTCTCCGACCTAAATTCCTCAAGTTCATGTATTCTGCCATGCGCGACAGGCTGCAGGACATAAGATAAGCTAGTCCAGCTTCTTGCATCTCTGACTTTGGTCTTGCTATTTTTGGCCCTGACAAAGGCCATTCTGGCCCCTGCTGCTCTGTGAGCTAGCTTTTTTGTGCATTCACCTCTTCTGCTTACTTGCTTCCTGTTGCAGTCAGCCCCCCTCCTCCCAGTTCAAGCACAACTGCCCCTTTGACACGTAAGTATCCAGACACACAACGAGCTTCACCTTTTTTTATGCATTACATGCCTCATCTAGGCATGCTGGATTCAAAGCCTTGCACATGCAGCTTGCAAACAACCACCAGATCAATTTCAATGTTGTCTTCCCTTGCGTTGTGCCTGCAGCAAGTCCATCCCCTCCACCTAGCCCTCCCGCAAGTAAGTGCTCAGACATTCAAGCCCCCCCTAGCTCATGAATACCTGCTTATGGGGCAATTCCATTGGTTTCTTTATTCAATTGGAATGGCTCTTTTTCATTCAACTTGAATGAATGCTCGTTCTGCATCAACTAGGAATAACATTCACCTTCCTTGTGCAGCTGTCGCAGACATCTGTATACAGTTGTGAGAAAGTGTACTCTGGAAATGCACCACAGGCCCGTCAGTAGGCTCGGTTGAAGAGCAGGAGAGCAGCCAGTGCAGGAGCACAGATGCAAAAGCTCGCACCAGTCTGACGTTCGACTTGGACTTCGAGCAGCTTGACCTAGCTGAGTTCAAAAGGGCCCTGCAAGACAACTTGCAGCGCTCGCTACCAGCCAAGTTCCCGGATGATTTCTCTTTCAGTGGTGATGAATGCTCAAGCTTAATTAAGGTAAGAAATGAGCCATTTGAGTTCTGTTTTTGTATCTGTTGCTTTGTTCTTTGGTTGTCAGAAGGTGGCTTGTCTTGGAGCTGTTCATGTAATCAAAAGAGCCACAACCCCTCCGTGGCATTTCCTGCTCTAAGTTCTCCACTTGAGCCAACTCCATTTGCTGAGTGTGTATGGGACGAGGCTCTCGTGAGCAGTTTCATCAATCTACATTTTGAAATAGGGAGCATCACGTAATAGGTTAGTATGCGTTGCTTCTCAAAATGCGCGCTCTTCTGTGACTGTTGTGGGGTGAGACAATTTGCCTCAACCATGCTCATCTGAAAGTTGTGCTTTACGCATGACTGCTGCTCTTTTTGCAACCACAACATGCAGGTAGTAGAAGTGAAGCAGGGATCTGTTGTTGCAACACTTGGCATAGACCTTGGCGCAGACAAAAACTCACAAGACGCCGATAACTTTCAAGTAAGCGGAGAGTATTTTTGTGTGTACATATAAATACTCTCCGCTTACTTGAAAGTTATCGGCGTC
>Ga0307948_1002868_pt1 | contig 12637 bp, 14 predicted proteins | sample OrgLakmetagen280_FD_201824 | JGI IMG/M metagenome (GOLD analysis project Ga0307948, IMG submission 201824) | Saline water microbial communities from Organic Lake, Antarctica - #280 | ecosystem: Environmental > Aquatic > Non-marine Saline and Alkaline > Saline | place: Antarctica: Organic Lake...
CCACGTGAAGAGGAGACGGCGAGGCTGGTCTCCTGATAACCATGCATACCAACACAGGTCGCCAGACCCGACAAAAATTGAGAGAGCCACTGCAACGAGCACAGCGGCTCTATTTATTTTATTTGTAACTAATTGTAGATTATGCCCCCGACTCCAAGAAATATAACATGAAGTGTGATATTGTTTGGAGAGATACCTGCCAGAGCAAATGTTCTACCAATTTGAACATGTTTGGCTAATGCAGGAATCTCCAGGTTTTCACATGATATCCTTTTGTGCGGATTGAAGCTGCAATTAATTCCCCAGAATGATTGAAGAATGTTGCAGATTTACTTGTTCAGTTGCTAAGCTGAAGTGAATCAGTTACTGCCAAATCATTGAGATTTTAAGGTGCCTCTTGCGCAGCACCTTACAAACAGCAACGAATTGACACACAGCTCAAACGCAACCTCTGTGTCAGGGTTTACAGGGTTTTGGTAGTGTGGGTAACCAGGCCTCAGTTTTCAGACAAACTTTTGTTCTGCCCTGCCCTTCTAGCCTTCCTTTAGTGACGCGCATCTTCCTGGTGTGATTTACATGATCCAACGTTTTTGTCTAAGCTCAACCTTTTCTTTTGGTCTCCCCCTTTCTTCGCCCAGCTGGCCCCACTTGCTGTCCCATTTAATTGTTATCAGAGCATCCTGATCAACATGCTGGTTGCCTCTCTTGCTAAATCTTTTCCTCCAGCCAGCCTCTCGTGCCCGTTCTTTTCTTTCTTTCTCGTATATAAGGTTGAACATTTATTTATAATAATACCAGTGCTTATAAAGAAGGTGTTAAGAAAGCTAATAGCTTTTCCGTGATGAATAAACAGCCTCCGCCTTCCTTTTCTCGCGTGGTAGGGGAAAAGAAGAGCTTTGTTTTGTCCTGGCATGCTCTTAGCTAACCTTGCTTCTTGTCGAGTGCCCCGAGGTTTTGTTTCTGAATGTGCGCGGATCAGCACTCGGCCTGTTGCTAAGAAGAACTTTCTTTTTCTCTCTATTTAAATAGCCCCTCGGTACATAGCCAATCCAGTGTACAGTTATTCCTCTTGCCTTTGTATGCTCCGCGTTTTTGTCATAAGCTATGATTATGACTCATAACTCTCTTTTCCAAATCTGGATCAACTTGCACCCCTCTGTAACATGCATAAGTAAAGTATGATTTACTTATCGCTCATTCATCCGGTTAACCATTTTGGGCCACTACGCTACACCCTCTCACTTACTCTCTTCCATTTCATTTCTCTTGCTCTTTTTTATTCCATCTGTCTCGGCTTGTTTCCTGCCTCGTAGTAGGGAATTTGCTATCCCCCTTTAATACTGTAACACCAAAAAGGAACAAATCGAAAAGAATAAGGACGCAGATAGTGTAAACAATACCCGATAGTGTAAAATTACACCGGCGTGATTAGGAAAGGATGTTGTTTTGTGTTCTGCACCACCCAATGGGTGCAGAGGCACAACATCCCACCTGGAGAAATTAAAAAAGGCGTTTTACAGTGGGGGGCAGGTGGTTGGGGGTATGCTCAGATATTTGTGAGGGTTGTATTCAATTTCTCGTTTGATTTTTGTTGCGAATCTCATTGCATGTAGCTTAATTTATTCATGAGTGCTGTGCGTAACTCCGAGGCTGTGGAGTGAATTCCTTGTGTGGCTGTTGTATATGGTGGCTGTTGCTCCTAGCAGGATGGTGTGAAGGTTTTTGCGGTGTCCGAGTAAGCGAGGCAACAGCAGCTTATGTGGATGATGATGGATGATGGCGTATTACATAGGCCCAGGGGTAATAGCAAACTCCCTACTGCGAGGTTGAAACGAAACTGAAAGTTGATAAATAAAAGGGAAGCAAGAGAGGCAGGCTGGAAGCGATATCAAAAAATAGGGGGGACGACCAAGGTGATGGATGAGAAAAAGGGCAAAACGTGTACGAGAAGGTCAAGCATGGCAGCTTATGTTGTTCTCGTGCCTAATCTGCTTTTTGAGTAGGGAAAGTACTTAATTTTGATTAAATGTATAACGATATCGCATTTGTTTATTTGCATGTCTCTTGGTTTCATAGCCAGAGGTATGGATTGGCAGCGCCATCTGCTGGGTTATCACGGGCAACTCTCCTTGCATTATTGGCCGACCTAGTCTGGTACGTGTTTGTTGGGTTTCGTTTGGGGCGTGGTTGCTGGGTCGGAGTACCTATTTTGCATCTGGCTTGCTGTTTCCGCTGCTGTTGTGCATTGACTTTGAAAGTAAGAGCCAGGTTGGAGTCATTCCTATCTGCGTCTCTTCTGAAGGGCGTATAATGCCTTGTTGTACAATCTTTTCACGACTGCCTAGTCTGCTTTTGTACGTCTGCTTGTGCTAGCAGGCATGCACCCTGTGTACCTTGTTGGATCGCTTTTACAATCATTCGTCCAGCAACGACGTGCCTGTTAATAATCATTTTATTGATAATGGGATGACAGCATGTGGTAGGTGTCGTATAGCTTCTGGCAGATGGGGCAGATTAATGGGCCTTCTGTATGGTTGCATTGAGCGGCACGCTTTTGTTGTAAATCAAATATGCGTGGCAGAGCATGACATTTTTTTCCTCCAGAGGTAACACGCATTTTCCAAAACAAGTTCCTCATGTTTTTTTCTTCAATGCCTTCTTTCATCAATTCTTGGTATTTTGTATTTTGTGAAGCACTTGTGGACGGATGGTTGAACCCTTTTTTAACTTAGGACCTAGCTTGAGTTGGACGTGCATGTGTGCTTTTACAGCATCGAGATCTGAGAAAAGGGAGAGCCTTTCTGCTGGAGGCCCTGGTTGACAGATGTCAAAAGTATCTGGTAGGCAAGCTGGGAGAGGGTTTCCCACCCTTGCTGGCCATAATATTGATGAATGGGAATAGGCTTCGGTGTAAATGTGGATATCATGGCCACTTTGGTTTTCCACAGAGCACTTTGCTATGGCATCGCTCAGCGCACTCATTTTCTAGAATGCCAGCATGAGCTTTAACCTTGTAGGGATGGATGGTATATATAGATAGCTGGATGTGGTGTACGGTGGTTTCTAGGATTTTGGCATGTTTATGCTGTTTCATGCGCTAAGGGTAAAGGATGCTATTTCTTATTTGCCATAGTGCACCAGCGTTGTCTGTTGCAATTAAGGTGTGTTCATATATCAAAGCAGCAGCAATTCCCGCTAGCTCGGCTCTGTTCATGGTTTTGTTGATGCTTGTCCCTCCAGGATTTTCTGTGGTGATCTTGTTGGATTGAGGGTGGTGGACTCCAGCTCCAATAGACTGAGATCCATTTTCTTTGTTTGTAATACAACTCCCATCTATGAAGGCCAATTCTTTCCAGTTGGGGCCTTGAGTTCTAGCAAGCGCATTCGTTGTACATGATGGGAGGGGACTTGGATGTGTAATTGTAATGTATCGCTTGTGTCGCCAATATTTGCATTGATAACTGTGTTTCTTGAGTCTTTGGGGAGCCTACATATCTTTGCCATTCTTGGCAGTATCCTTTCAGTTGGCAATTCAAGAAAAGGTATGGTGCCTGCGTTTTAAAAACTCCACATTGCCGCTGGTGATAGGTCTTGTTTTACTTTATCTAACCAAGATGGGTTGTTTATAATAAGTTGCTCCCTGGCAGCTTTGTTCCAGACTACTAATATGCACATGCCCCATCATGATGTTGCTTCTGGCAGGGGTTAGTGTTTTGCTTTGCTGGTATAGGAGTGGCATGTAGCGCATTTTTGTCTTTGGGATATTTCCAAGAATAGTGCAAACATCCTTGTTGTCAGTGCAGGTTTTGTGAAAAGTGTTAGTGCTATTCCATCCAGTTTGGGAGCAGTAGGTAGGTAGTGGTTGCCTCTTGGTTATTCAAACTGGGCCTTATTCTCAAAGCGCTAAGAAGCTTGCCTCAAAGCTCCACGTACACTCTGCCAACTACGCTGCTAAACTTGTCCGTACCAGACGTGCTCTTTCTAGTTTTGTTATCAACTCGGTACCAAAGTGGCTCCTTTTCCTAAATTAATGTGGGGAGTGGTTTTCACTGCCTGCGTACTTTTTCTTTTTTTTCTTTCCAAAATAAGGCAGATGCAAATGCATGTTGTACTACTTTGAGCATGTGCTTATCGTCATACATCAGGTGGCAGATGGAGAATCTAGTGAACTGTGTGAGAACGCATCTGTTCTGGTACCAAAAATCCTGTCTCTTGGGTGGGCTGTCCAGGACTCATGAAGCTCAGGGGTTAAGTCTAGAGGTGAGGCCACTCTTTCTTTTGTGACCAGTGTGACCAACTACCATGCGTACTACCAGACCCTCATAAAGAACGGCACTGCCAATGGAGCCACTAGCAATGCTTACCTAACATCATCCTATGTCCCCTTTAAGACCAAATGCATCATTATGAAATACAGAACAGGCACCCTTTATAATCAAAAACATGCAGTATTGTTCAAACTCTCAACAAGTCAAACCTGTCCCCTCTGCCCACAATTAGACAGTGCCCTACACATCCTTTCTGGATGCCAACACACAAATAAGGAACATCGTCGGAATGTTAGAAAGCCTAAGTAGGATCTATTGTTTGGATTACTGCTCGCTTATTTGATGAACATGCGGCCAGTAAGTTAGCCTGCTTACTACCTAGGAAGCGGACAGGAAGCCAGGAGTAATGCTTTCCAGTCAAGAAAGTTTCAATGACAATCCAGCTAGGAAGCGGTGGGTTCTTATTGGTGCAGGAATCCAAGGAAGCAGGCTAGTAACCCTGGGAAGGCTTGCTTTGCTGAGCTGTAGTTAAGTAAGCCACAAGTACTTTAGCAATCCAGCTATGAAGCAGGGGGTCTTACTGGAGCAAGAATCCAAGGAAGCAGGCATGGTAAGCCCAGGTAACCCACAGAGATCAGCAAGCAGTAATAAGCCACAAATAAGAGGTCAAGGAAGGCACTGTAAGGCAGACAAACAAGCGCCAGTAAGCCAGCCTACGAAGCATGCAGTAAGTCTGATCAGCATGCCACAAATAAGCGGAGCAGAAAGCCACAGTAAGGCAGACAAACAAGCGGCAGTAAGCCAGCCTAAGAAGCATGCAGTAAGCCTGATCAGAAAGCCACAAATAAGCAGGGAAGGAAGCCACAGTAAGGCTGGCAAACAAGCGCCGGTAAGCCTGTTCAGTAAGCCACAAATAAGTGGGGAAGGAAGCCACAGTAAGGCTGACAAACAAGTGGCAGTAAGCCTGATCAGAAAGCCACAAACAAGCCGGGAAGGAAGCCACAGTAAGGCTGACAAACAAGCGGCAGTAAGCCTGCCTAAGAAGCATGCAGTAAGCCTGATTTGTAAGCCACAAAGAAGCGGGCTAGGAAGCACGCAGTGAGCATTGCACTTGTTTTCCCACCTCAGTATAAGGATGGCCCAACTCGTTTGAGTACATTACTGAACCAACCTAATGTTTCTGGTGTTGCTTCTCTTTTAACCTGAATTACTAGGCAATAGTCACAACTTGAAGAATAAAGGGCAGCCCTTCCCCCTTGAATTTTTTCTAGCGCATTTGGTTACTTGCTTTTTCCAAGCTCTGCTCAGAAGGCTCAGATGCACCCTCGAGGCATTTATAGCGATGTGACTTTCAAGGGTATCTTCCCTTAACACCACGATTCCTCCACAAATACCATGGATAACAATGTGCATTTTACAAAGTACAAAACTGAATATAATGGTCTGAACACATCTTGAAGATATAAGCAAACATCATGATGTGAGCAAACAATGATTGCTCCTGATCTAAGCAGGTGTGTACAAGCATGAGGGTTACTATGTTACTACTCACACAAGTCCTACAGGGAATCAGGTGGCCACTGGACCAATGATTGGCAATGATGATGGGAAGGTGTTGGCCTGTTCTAGTGTTAACTTCCACAATAGGCCAGCAGACAAACAAGCCCTTCTACTCTACCTAGCATCAGTTTGGCAAGAACAAGCTGACATGCAAAACGCCTGGCTCATTAGGCACGGCCACAACAAATTCTCTCGCCAAGATCTCATCAAGGGGAATCACCTCATACCAAGCCCTATTGTAACGAGAGTCTGGCTTAATGCGCATACATCCTGCTGCTTGAGCTAGCTTATCATCGCCATTGGCAGGAGCACCTTCATACATTCGCATGTAAGCATACTCATGGGATACTGCCTCAGTAGTGTGGCTGCCATCAGGGGAAATTTTGCTCACAGCTTTGAATAGCAAGCGCAAATGACCATATGAACGCGCGCAACGATCAGGACGCTGGAAACTCACGTAATCATACCGCTCAACGCCATTATACATCTTAGGGCTAGCTCGCACAACTTGCAAAGGTCCAGCCTCAGCCTCAGGATCCCAAGCAGGTACAGACACAATCACACCGCCATTAACACTCTGGATAGTGTCTTGCAAAGCAAGGTCATGTAACACCTAAAAGTTTTGAAGCAGTCGCTCGTGGAGATGTACAAAGTCTGGCTGCCTTTCTTTGGCACGTCTGCTGTTCTCGGACATGTGCTCGGGCATGTTGCGCCCTGCCCAAGGTGCATTTGTGCCTGCAGTTGAAACGGACAGCTCACGCATTCAATATAAGAAGGAGAAGCGACAACCCAGACTTTAAGCTTGCTTTGATATTACCCTTAAGTGCCTCGACAGATCTCTCGACAGAATTACCTCCAGCCGCCCAGATTTTGTGCTGGTTACTCCCATCGCTGCAAAAACACAAAAACAACAAACTAATGTAGGGGGGTGGGTTCTTCGAAGTGGCAGGGAGAAATTGAGGGAGACTGGGAGCACTCCAGCAGAACCGCCAGCCACCAGTAGAGCCACCAACCCCAGACAGCACCGACCTAAGCACCTCAGCAGAACTCGGTGTGACATCCACCTCGTCGAGATCAAGTATTGAAAGGACACCAGACCTCAGAACCAGCTAAACACCGCAAAGGAACAGCGCAAAGATATCTGCAACATTCTCCAAGGAGCCTCCGTTACTCTCCACATCATCCTTCTGGGTGTGGGTGGCACCATCTACAACACTCACACTCTGAAGCCTTTCAAGGAAGAACTGGTCTTAATTCTCAGAGTTAAGAAGCTTGCCTCCAAGCTCCATGTCCACTCTGTGAACTTTGCTGCTAAACTTGTCCTTACCAGACGTGCCCTTTCCAGTGCTATGTGTTATTAACTTATTGAGGTTTATATCGGAGGTCTTACACGCCATTGGCAAGCCAAACCTCAACACAACTCTCATCAGGAGCCGGTTTCAGGCCTGCAACCCACTTGATCCCCATTGATTTTTGCTATCCTTTTCGCGGTGGAGGAGCTTTCAATACTCGGAACCAAAGTGGCTCCTTTTCCTTCATTAATGTGGGGAGTGGCTTTCTTCTTTGACCAGGGCATTGTCGTTAAAGCAGAGCCCGACAATGTGATCATTCAGCCTTGGTGCGTCATTGAAAGTCGTGGGAGTCTGTGAAGTAGTCCATGGATTTCTGTTGCGAGGTCTTGGACAGGGGGACTCAGCAGGGCACTTATTGATTGACGGCTTAACCTGTAAACCTGATTGTTGTAGATGGTGCCACCCACTCCCAAAAGGATGGTGTGGAGGGTAACGGAGGCTCCTTGGAGTTTGTGAGCTGAGGAAACACTTTTCCTTCCTGTTTACACCTTTTTTTGAGGAGGACTTTTCAGCAGCCCAACCCTTTTTGCTGCAACAGGTCAACAACCAACTTGTTCATGATTTCCTTTCTCAGCAGAACAATAGAGCGACTTTTTCTTTTTCTTTCTGAGCTTATGGTTTTATTTGTGGCTGGCCGAGACCAGTCAGCAGCCGATCAGCCAAACAACCTGGCTGAAGGTCACCCCCCATTGTAATATTGTAATCATTAACCATTGAGGCTCCTTGGAGGATGGAGCAGAGGCCTTTGTATTGTTCCTGCGCGGCGCTCAGCTGGTCCTGCGATCTAGTGTCCTCACATCACTTGAATGCGATGAGGTGAATGTCATGTTGGAGAATAGAGAAGACTGAGATCTTTGGAGAAGACTGAGATCTTTGGGTCGTCGGTGTTGTCTGGAGAAGGTGGACCTGCTGGTGGTGGCTGGCGGTGCTGCTAAGTGCTCCCATTCTCCCTCAGTTGCCCCCTGCCACTCCTAAGAACCCCCTGGCCTGCCACCCTATTGGGCAAGCCCCCCTGATTTTTTGTTCTCATATCTTGGCGCCTCTTGAACCAAACCCTCTTGGACCAAATCTGCTCTTTACATTAAGTTCTACATGAATATCAAACAAATGCAACAACGACCAGACAGCCAGCCAGCCGAAGTGTTACCACATTTAAGGAGGTCCCTAATTTGCATGATCCTAGCTAGTACCTCAGTTCTGAGTGTGACATGAAAGAGCGACACTCTCACATTATAAAGCAATGGTCCTCACAATCAATTCTTATGCAGGCCCTTACAGCTACCAGCACCTTTTAAAACAAGCAGGTTTCCACGGCCATAGCAATCGCACGCGCCAGCCGGGCCCATAATGATCAGGCAACATAATGTACTTTCTATCCCGCAGCCTGGAATTTATTCCAGTAGCCACTAAAATAGATGCCCTTTGTACAAGTCAAGAAATGTACTCTCATGTTTTTGTTTGTATATTCACACACACCTTTACAACAACAATATGCATGTTCCAGGCAAATTTTAAGGAAGGCTGATATATTGGTAATGAACAGGTTCAAGCCTGCATTTTTATATTGAGTTCAGATTCTGGAGTCATTTGTGAGCTTGCAGTTGGTTTTTCCTGCAAAGTATAGGGAGCAAAGCCACAACATGGTCTGACAACACGCAAGGCAGCAAAGGAGCTTAGCAAGGGCGAAAAATCACTTCAAAATCACCTGCACATTTCTGGTCTCGCTGGCCTGGTATACCTGCCAGGCTATTCCACGCACACCCTGCTTGGAGTCACCTTCAGCCTTGATTTGGCGTCCTTCTTGGCAAATAGCAAAGCAAGAGCAGCACTGCACAAAAATGGACACATTTTCATGAGAGCCCACGGTATGGATGCAGGGATCTTGCTACTCGATGCGGATCCTCCTTCTGCTGTGCTCTCAAAAATGAAATGCGTCTTAGTCTTGCTGGCAGTTGAAACATGATTAATCTAACATCGCTGATGCAGAGACATCGCTGATGCAGACACGCAGTTTGCCCTGCTTCTTGACATTTTGGTTGGAAGACAGCTTTTTTATTACCTTAACATTGTCAAACACCTCACCTGAGGTCAAACTAATTGTACTCTTTACCTACAGCTTCCGCATCACATTCCATCGTCACGACTCAGACCCTGCACAATTTACCCTGTCTGCTATATGAAAATCACTAATTCTCAACTCTAGGAATGTTGGGCAGGTGCTCCGAGTCGACTGAGTCCCAGACGAGCAGCTTTAAAAGCGTAGTATCGGCTGATACATGCACTAAAATTCTTAGAATTAGCTAAATTTTGCAGTATCTAGTCCAGTATCGACCCTACACAAACGCTCTGAATCCTTGCGAAACGACACTCGGCGCACCAGATGAAGCCAGAAATCGCTCATTGTAGACCCCTCCAGACCGTACTTTTCGCGGCATTCCTTCCGCGTAATCATTGTGACTGGGAAGGTGCAGGGCCAACAGCAACAGAGCAGCATACACCCAGCCCACCAGTCAAGAGATTTCCGATTTGCCGTGCCCACAGAGACATCCCCGTATAGACTGGGAGTGAGTTGGAAAGCACAGATGTGTAGTAGGCAGAGGGTAGGGTTAATGTCAAGAGCAGCAACCTTCCCTGTTGCTGTTTTTGTGGGTTTTCATTGTTGAAGCTATTAAAGGGCTTCCGTACGAATTCCACCCACCATGGAAGACAGAAATATCCGTAGAGGCAGAGTCCTGGATCATCACAGGAAATCAACCCTGTGGACCACTGTGGTTAGAGTGGTCAATATTCAGTTGCAAGCGTGTAAGTTGCAAGCGTGTAAGTTGCATGACGAGGAAGTACGAAGAAGTAATGTCATTGTGTTTGTCACCGTTTACGTGCTTAAAGTGTGTGCGCATAAGCACACAAAGTTGTGCGTATCTACCTTGCGATTTGGCTGCCCCGTTGATTCTTTCATGGCACCTCTTATAGACAAGAGTTTTCTGGGATCATTTACAAGGTCATTCTTTTTGGTCATCGGAAAATTTTAGGCAGACTTATTCATTTTACCTTCTTATTTACCTCAAAATGGCATCACTCATGGCTAACAAGCAAGTGTCCGCGATCTCTAGGAGCACCGCTGCCCGCCCATCCCTGAGGGCTGCAGCGCCAGTGCGCAGGTCAGTCTTGTGCATAGGAGTCCAGTGCACGCTCTTCTCCTGGTGCAGCACAGAACTCGCCGTGCAAGGGACGAACTGCCACTGTCCTCCCTTTTGCATCTGTCAACACCGCTCACGCCCCGCGCAGGAACGTGCAAATGAGCGCCAAGTACGGGGAGCAGAGCAAGTACTTTGACTTGCAGGTGCGTTGTGTGGGTGGTGGGGTGAAATTGTTGAAAGCGTGCGAGGTTGCCTTTGTGTCGGGAAATCGGGTGTACACATACCTCCAGAGAAGGCGGGACTGCGGTGTGTACGAGGATGTGACGAAGAGGGGAGCAGGCAACCTAGTTCTAGAATGTGCCACCAGAAGAGATTGGCAAGTAGACGTGGAACGTGCACCGGCTGACTGTCTGTAGGAGGCTGCATTGTGCAGCAGTGTTGCCAGGGCAAATAGAATGAACGAAAGGTGATGGCAATGCGCTCTGATGGGAGGGTTGAGTGACACATGCTCAATGCGCACGCACATGCGGCACACTCGAGTGTGGACAGCAAAGGCACCGCACAGTTGAAAAGGTTCAGTGCTTGAGCAAGCTGAAAAAGCTGAAAAGAGAAAGTGCTCGTACATGTACCTGGAACGGCCAAAGCAAGCATGCGAAACTTCCCTGTTCCGTTGTTCTTGCTTGACCAGGATCTGGAAAACACTACCGGCTCTTGGGACATGTATGGTGTGGATGACAAGAAGCGCTACCCAGGCTTGCAGGAGGAGTTTTTCAACCGTGCTTCTGGTCCCATCAGCCGTCGTGAATCCCTGAACGGCTTTGTTGCCCTGAGTGAGTGCCACACACTTGTGACCATGGATTGACACACACACACACACACACACACACACGCACACACGCACGCACGCACACACGCACACGCACACACACACATACGCACACAAGTGCGCACACACATTTGGAGAGTGATAACGAGGAACAGCTTCTCATTAGATGCCAGAAGTAAGCATGTATTTGGCAGCCTGCACAAAGCACAAGGATTGCACCCACAGCCCCTTCCCGGCCTAGGTGATGATTTTGTGCAGCTTTGCCTGTTTTGAGCAGTGCACCACATGATGAGCCTTAAAACGTTTATGAATGTGACTAACATGCACTCGTACCTCACGTCCGACAATGGAGTAAGCACGTTCTGGTTGTTTCATTGGCGCGTGCTTGCAGACCTGCTTGAGGCAATCCAATGTGCTCACAGATGTAAGGTTCAGGCTGTCCTAGACATGGACTTAAAGAGGAGCAAGACTGTACTTTTTGCATGCCTAACTGACATCAAGCAAGAGTAGATGAACAGGCTGCCATTTGTATCAGGCTCACACACCTGTTTCGCCCTTGCTTTGTTGCCTCTCTGCAGCCGGCGGAGCTGCCATTGCTCTATTCGGTTTAAAGGGAGCCTCCCTAGTTGAGCTGCCCATCACCAAGGGCCCAACCCCAGGCAAGACGGAGTCAGGCAAGGGTGGAATCCTGCGCAGCCGCCTATAACCTCGCGGTATCAGCTTTAGTTTTGATGGGACGTGTATTTGGTATCTGTATGACGAGGAGTGACAAGTATGAGCGACTGAAGCTCGTATTAAGTTTGTAGATTTTTCTTATGGCTGCTTGAACACTGTTTTTGAGGCAAGGAACAAAATTGCGCAACTGCGCTGTTGTTATCTCAAAGCAACGCTTTGTTTTGCCACATACAATGGAGGATTTTTGAGGTATTGTCTCTGTGCCACTTTGCACAATTTTTGAGATACGTACATAAGGTACATGCTCGCATAACTATGTTTGCAGACCTTTCTGTAAATTACTCTATCAGGGACGAAAACAAAAAAGCACTACCGCCATGAAACAGAGGATTCCGTCAGGCAGCCTGGGAGGAAGGGGGCAGGCCTTGAGCAGCACCTAGTTTAGTTACAAGGGGTTACAAGGATGGCCTACAGCCCGAGTCTCTGGCTGATGGCAATTGGCTGGTGAAACAAAACAACCAGTGTCGAAAATTGAAACTAAATCTGACACAAACTTGAGAAGTCTGTATGAGTCTTGATTCAGGAATGCATTGATATCAAAATCAGTGATACTGTGATGACAAGTTAAGAAAGGAATAATTTCAGAGCTCGAAGGAGCAAACACACGCAGAGTCTTAAACATTCCTTCAAAGGGGTAAGGGGTAAGGGTTACACAGCTATATCCGCCAGCGAGGGCAGTTGAGCTATAGCAAAAAAAAAGGCAGCTTCAAGAAGAGAAGGAGGCCAGACTGAACAAGACACCAGAAAAAGAGACAAGGT
>Ga0307948_1002869_pt1 | contig 12635 bp, 14 predicted proteins | sample OrgLakmetagen280_FD_201824 | JGI IMG/M metagenome (GOLD analysis project Ga0307948, IMG submission 201824) | Saline water microbial communities from Organic Lake, Antarctica - #280 | ecosystem: Environmental > Aquatic > Non-marine Saline and Alkaline > Saline | place: Antarctica: Organic Lake...
CACTTGCGCAAGTGGCTGCGTGGGTGCAAGCACACCACGCGTGTGCACACAAATGCGTGTGCTTCCGCACGCGCCTACCGACCTGACATGACCCATGGGGATGCAAGGGAGGGATCTGAGAGTAAAATTATGTTATTGAATTTCAAGCTTAACACAAAAAGCATATATGCAGCAATGTCTTTTATTTTTGGAAGGAGCTCTGACAAGGCAAAGGGTTGAATGTACTTGGATGAGGTGATGTCAACGCAAAACATACATATTACCGTCCGTTTACGATCACTTCGGAAATTAATTAATAATTTGGCCAGAAAACGAAAATTTCTATAAATTCTCGGAGGCCTCTCCGAACTGAATTTGAATGATAAATTTATAGTGGTTTTGAGGGTGAAAATCGAAATGAGCTCCAAACACGTCAGTGTGAACCCCCTGGCCTCAGCCGCAGCCTCAGCTTCAGCCTCAGACACAGCTTCAGCCATAACAAACAGCAGTAGCATTGCACATGCAGCATTCACAGGGGGGCTCTCAAACTCAAAAACAATTCCCAACAGAGCCCTCGAACTCAAAAATTAATCCCCAGACCCCCTCACGAACTGAAATCGAAATTTTAATTAATTATTTGAGGGTCTCAAAGTGATCGTGAACGGACGGTATGCTCTTCTTTTGCGACATCATTTTCCAAGACGTGTGCTAGGCATTCAAACACAGCGGCACACAGATTGAAGTCTGTTCATAGAAGATGCTCAAGCAAACAGAGGTGGCTGTGGCCATACCACAACGGTTTGCAGACGCTCTGCCTTTAGGGACACGTTTCGTTAATGACCAGCATCCATGTAAATGAGGAGAGACTGGCTGATCATCTTGGCTTGACAAATCAGAGCGTCCTTCTATAGAAAATTTGAGCTGCACACACACATAGCACGGTATGCAGCAGATCCACAAATACGCACAAGCCGCACATGTGAGGATTGAAAGGTGTAATGTCAAGTCTGTGCAGCAGCATGTGCTGCAGCCAGCGCAGGCATGCGAGCCTCTCCGTAAAAGTTGGCAGTGCACGCGCAATCAAGGCTGGCCACAGCCCAGGGCGGCACCACGAGGCCTGGGCGCCCACCAAAACGGTGAGCAAGGCGGCCAAGGGTGCGAGTGCCTCTGGCTCTTGTGCCACGGGTGTAACGGGCAGTAAGCATTGGGGGCGTGGTACACTTGCGCACGTGGCTGCGTGGGTGCAAGCACACCATGCACACATGCACAAATGCACAAACACACGCGCCTACCGACCTGACATGACCCATGGGTATTTTTTGTGAGGGAGTAACAGTAGAGTTTGCACTCTTGTCTTCGCTTCAGAACAAGGAAATATGTACTTACTTGATGAATCCATCCTCCAAGACTGTAGCTCTCCTGATTTATAATTTAAGGCTTAGGAAGCAGGACAACAAACAACAACAACAGGAGCATCAGATACACACACACACACACGGAAAGCTAGACTCTACTCACCCCATATGCAGAGGTGCACTGCGCCAGGACTTCTCCAGTTGTGTCGGGCAGTGCTTTGGCAGCGGATGCAAGAGCACAGGCGGCAGCGTTGGTGTTGTCAGGAGCCTCAGCCTCGACGAGCAGGCACACAAGGGGCAGGATATAGGAGTGGGGCAGCTTGCAGTGCGCCTGAAGGCAAGATGTAAGGGGGTGAAGCAAGTGTGCGTGTGTGTATGGAGGGTAATCTAAGGGGCTGAAGTGGCGTGTGCAAGGGAGCAAGATGCCAGGAGCTGCATAGGTGTAGGTGCATGGGAGAATAATGCGCGTGCAATTGTCTTTCGCAAGGTCTCGTGACTCTAAAAAGCAGGGTTGTTCAATTGGCAAATTTGGGAAGAAGGGTTCGTTAAAGCTCGTGTAAGTTCTAGAGCTCTCAAACTGTTCGAGCAGTTCAATGTGCAATTTCGAAAATGGAGGACATTGCTGGTTTCTGTTTTCATACTCGTCCAAAACATGCTTGTATTGCCTTCAATGTATATAATGTAATAAAATAAGTCATCACACAAAAAATGAGAACGTTTAACGGCCACTAAAGCTCTTTCCTGCATTTTACACTGCAATTTTAAACACAAAAAATCAAAGAAAGGGCTTCAAGTGCAAAAAAGTTTTGGAAGGCTTGGATCTTTTAGTAGCTTTCCAAGCCTTCCAAAACTTCTTTGCACTTTTAGTAGCTCGAGAACGGCATTTTTAGGGTAAAACGCGTGAAAGTTTGCAATCCCAAACTTTTGACCGGAACACAAACTGAACAACCCTGCTAAAAAGTGTATCAATGAGGGTGTAGGCGTGCTGTAGGTCGCAGTGAGACCACAATATGAGTGAGGTTGAGCAACATCAAAAGTGTGGAGTGTCAAAAAGTAATCTTTGGGCAAGGGCAGAGACCATCCCCTCAAACCATCTTTCAAAGGTAAGAAGGTGAGTGATGGGACGAGGGTTGATGGGTAGGAAAGGCATGATGAAAATCTCATAGCACCGTACAGGCACGTAACCAATGTGATTTTTGAATTTAACCCCAATACGAGCTATGCGAGGGGCACACAATCTAATTATTCACCCCAATGCGGCCTTTGGCCCTCTGAGCTGCACATGCACGCGTATGCACGCGCGTGTGCGCACGTACGTTTGTGCGCATGCACACGTGTGCGTGCGTGCGCGTATGTGTGTGTGCGTGCGCATCCGTGTGTGCGTGCGTTGTGTACGTGTGTGCGTGTGTGTGCGCGTACATGTGCGTGCATGCGCATGTGAAGGGATTGAAACACCCTTCCTCTTAGTCCTTCCTCCCCAAGAGAGGGCCAGCCTCCCAAGCTGCTTGTCCCCCTTGGAGACCTCCCAAGCTGTTTGCCTTCCTTGGGGGTCTCCTGAGGGGCGGCTTGGGAAGCTTTCCCGGCCTGTACCCATTCATGCTCAGGATCAATTAATTAACCCCAATGAAAGCTTTGCGAGGCGCTTGTAACTTAGTTAATTAAACTGCTCCCGACACACCGCGAGGGGTCAGAAACGTTGGCGGTACGCTTTGATATACCGCCTATATGGTAAGTCTTTTTCCTGCTACTGCAAATTGAGGTGTGCACACTCTTGCGCTGTAACACGCTATGCCATCAGAGCTTGCAAACAAAACAATGATAGTGGCAAAAAGGACAGGCGTAGCAGAGGAAATTGTTCCTCGGCCATTACGATGTGCGGTGCAAACCACCGCGCCATCAGAGCGTGCCAACAAAAGAATGAAAGAGACAAAAAGAAAGCTGCAGCTGAAAGTGCACCTTGGCTATGGAATTTGGCATTGTTTAAGCGTACAAAACACAATCACAGTGGCAGATAAAACAGAACCAGTAGTAGTTGAGACAAAAATGCAGCGGTTGCAACAGTTGCAGCAGCTCACCTGCTCCCACAGCTCTTTTGCTGCTGCAGCGTTGCCTTTGTTTGGGTCGTGGCAAGCCACGTGCAACAAGCATATCTGCAGGAAATAGGGATACACGTGTGTTTAGACATCTGACGCGGCGTAAATGTTGCCCGTGGCGAGCATAACCTCCAAACCCTTGCTGAGATTGCCTTCACTTTCTCCTCCTTATATCTCACACCCCATTTGTGTTACCAGCCCTATTAGCCAAAAGCACCCCTCAAGTAACCCCTCCGGCGTCACCCCACTTTTCGACACCCAATTATTGCACCCCTACCCACACCTCAACCCTAGCTGTCCATCCTCCCTTACTCTGCTCTTCTAAGTCACTCTTAAACCCACCAAGCCATTGCCACTCCCCTAAAGTGCTCACAAAACAAGCTGCAGCTTACTTGTCCAACTCTTGCCACCATCATCGCACAAAAAGGTGCACACCCATCCCCCACAACAAAGCCTTCACAACGAGGGGGCACACACGAAGCAGGAGCAGACTGGCAGGCTCCGTTCAAACCCACCAGTTCTGCTCCGTCATCGCACGGGCAAGACCCAGACGCCAGCACAGGCACTGTAGGCAGAGCTGTGAGGACTGCCCCCCTGACGAGGGCACTGGGGCAGGCCAAACCTCGCGCTGCAGCCAGCACGTCTGCATGGTCCACTGCACCCACTGCCAGCTGCTTGAGCAGGGGCTGCACACGATCCCTGTGAATGTGCGGGTGGGTGTGTATAAATGCGTGTGCATGCGCAGGAAGGGAAAACTGGACGCACTCTTTACAAAAGGGGCAGACAAAGCGGTGCATGGATACTTTATTGAAAGTGCACAGACATTGCACGCAATAGAAAAAAGTCTCCACGCCTGTACGCGGGCAATACAGCAGGTGGCGCATGCACAAGAATTTACTCACACACCTCTTTTGTGCACAACTACAACATGCCCACACTACTCATGTGCCAAAATGCACGCGTACACATTTAAGCGAACACCTTCGTTGTGTGTGTGCACATTGCCATGCCCACTCTACTAAAGTGCACACAAGGCACACAAACACACTAGAGGCACACACACATATACACGCACGCATGCCTCACCTGTACGCAGGCATCACCCCCAGCAGGTGGTACAGCAAACTCAGGCTGGCCGCGCGAGGCACATCGTGCGCAGCACAGTGCAAAGCCACCACAGCAAGCGCGTCCTCGTGAGAAGGCGTGTGCGTGGGAGAGGATAAAATGGCCTGTGTGTGTGGATTGTGAATGTGTGTGTGTGTGAGTGTGTGAGTGTGCCCAAGTGCGAGTGGGTGGATTTGTGTGTGTGATTGTGTATGCACGGGTGTCTTTGTGTATTTGTGTGTACACGTGATTCCACGCGTTCAGGTGTGTGTTGTGTGTGCGTGTATGTGTGTGTGTGCGCGCGCGTGTGTGTGCAGGTTAAGATACATGCGCGTGTAGGTAAGGGTCCTGCAGTACACATACACAGCACCTCCAATTCCTCCCGTGTTCAGAATACATGCAGCACACACTCATATACACACATACACCTTCTGCATCACACACACACACACACACACACACATGTACACGCACCTGCAGCACTGGGAACACAAAACGGTAGGCAGCTCCGTGCAGGGGTCGTCTGTCTCCAGTGACCTGCACACACAGATGCACGTACGTAGCACACATATGTATGGATTCTGCTTACTAATATTTTCACACCTATGTGCCATGTATGCTCAAACATGGTACACATGAACAAAAACGCGCGTAGAACACATTTGTGTACAAACACAGTAATCATGAACAAAGATGCCCAATGATATCCCCCTCTTGTTGTATTAACATTAATAGCCATACAAGAGAAATGAGAATGGTTAAGCAAGTTCGCACGGCGAGTTGAGCACAGTGTCTTAAAAAGTAACTAGGTATACTTCACTATGCCTAAGGGGCACTTTGCTGTGGTTAAAACAGTAATTTGCTCTTAGTCCACATTGCCAGCATAACAAACGCAAGGAATGAACAGGCCATGAGCTCGCAGCAGGGAGAACATGTACTGAATTGTCAGGCTTAAATAGCTAAACAGGCAAGGTTCTATTGAAGAGTTTTTAACATGTGGCGCATCCCAATGCCTATTTTGTAACAGCTTACATTTCATTACAGCGTTGACACAATTTGCAATACACACTATGTTTTGTGACCGCTCGCAGCCCACACATACAAGCCTACTTCACATGCTTGATTGTGTGTATATATGTACGCGCATGCTCTCACACCTGTCGTAGGGCAGAGACCACGTCCGCTATCTCACGCGCATGAGGGATCTTCACAGCACCCACTTGCTGAGCCTGTCAAGCAGGGGACGGTAAAGACATGGTGCAGGAGTGTGTGTGTGTGTGTTAAAACAACGAGAGGAGCCAAATACATTCTATCCTTATCAGGAATGTGTCATACGGTCTTTTGGGATGTTCAATACGGTAAAATACGCGTTAAATACGGAATTCTACGTAAGATACGATTGTAATTTTAAGCATTTTCGTGAGTGCCAAATTTTGACCCAAAATGGACCCAATTCGCCCCAAAATCACCCAAAACGTTCCCAATCCTTTTCCAATATATTATGTGTTATTAATATATTATATAATAGCATAGGAAGCTCACTGAAAGGCCGTTGTGGGGCGGAAATTGCCTAAAAAGGCCCCAAAACGGCAGAAAACGGCAAATTTTGCAACTGTATAATACGGCCCAACTTGTTCAATACGGTAAAATATGCGTTATATACGATACAGCGTATTATACGAATACGCCGTATGACACATTCCTGGTCCTTATGCACCAGTGTGAAGGGGCTTATGCACTAGTGTGAAGGGCCATGCAGGAGTGCACCTTTCCACAACATATTTAGTTGGCAAGGGTTGCCTATGTAAGCCATCCTGCTGTCCCAATGGGGTCACACCTTATCGGCAATTGATTAATCACATTTTGTCAAGTGATGCTTAGCGTGTGAGCTGGCAGTTATTCTGTGCACAGGAGCAGATGAGAAGGTGAAGACCGCAGAACCACATTACACAGGCTGTCATTTAGAAGCTGCAGTGGCCAATCCTTTGAGTTACACACACAGACACACACGGACAGACAGACAGACAGACAGACAGACAGACAGACAGACAGACAGACAGACAGACAGACAGACAGACAGACAGACAGACAGACAGACAGACAGACAGACACACACACGCACATATACACACACGCACACGTGCCAGCTCCAGCATGCTCCTTGGAATTAATAACATCACCTTTGCATGCATGCCACCTTGCAGTGCAGCCTCTTCCAGACGCGTGTCCTCCTATTATAGACACCCTACAGATGCATGCCTGAAGTTAGCCAGACCTTTCACTTTTTCTGCACCGCATACACATGGTTTTGGCCGACTCTAATAAAACCCTCTTAGAACAGACGCCTCCAAGCCTCAGGCACACACACACACACACGCACAAACACACACACACGTGTTTTGTTTACACTGGCCACCACAAGGTATGCACGCCCTCAACACACAATCACACACAAACACACCTGCTGGGCAAGCACAACCAAGCGCAGGGCAGCTGCCAGCGCCAAGGCCTGTGAGCTGAGGGGAGCGGGCAGGCAGGACCCCAGCTGCCGTACGGCATCAAAGGCCTCTGAGCCTGAGAAAGTGAAAGGAAACGGGAGAGGAGTAACAGAGACCGAGTAGGCATGACACTGGCTGGCACAACATCAACACACACAGCATCAACGAAAAGCGTCCAAACCCAAAAGTGGTATCACAGGTACAATATAACCTTCCTTTGGCACCACTATTGAGTTGAGCACCTGGCTGAGCAACAAGGAAACCTCAAATGACCATCCTTTCATGCAGCACACAACAGCACCCACTAAAAAAGCTACTGACAGCAGGGGATCACAGCGCATCCTCAATAAGCCAACTTCACTTAACGTGCCCCAAAACCAAACCAGCAGCGAAAAACACACACAGCTGCACCCACCAACAAGGCTGCTCGACAGCAGGGGCTGGCACAGCTCCCTCAGCTCCTCCAACTTAGTGGCAGCAAAGCGAGGGTTGCCACCCACTACATCGATCAGCACGTGCAAGCCAAGCTGCAGGCGAGCCTTGATGCTGTGCACGTGCTCGCGCACCTGTGGGCGTGTGTGTGTATGTATACGTGCTTGTCAGAGTGGGATCTTGTAAAGCTGAGCATGCAAGTTTTGCACATTCACATGTGCTTACCTGCATCTTTAAAGACGCACGCACCCCCTTGTACATGCATGCTCCCCATCCAATGGCACTCTGTGCATCACTGGATTCAACTGGCCAGTGTTGCACTGGCTCCCACTTTCCGCCCTCTCACCTTGGACTCCTGCCCAAGCTCGTTTGCCCTCCACTCCGCCTGTCGTGCAGCGGCGTCTTTCTTCGCACCACCTCCTGCAAGAGTGTGAGGAGGAGGGGGAACAGATGTGTGTGCGTATGTACATGTGTGTGGACATGTGATGCAAGTGTGCCGCAAGTGTGTGCTTCTGTGTTTACACCTTTTTAAGCGTCACATTCTTGTGAGAACACAGGATGCGCACGCAAGGACGGACTGGGAGTGTGTGAACATGCTTGTAATTTTTTGAACATACAAAGTGTGCGTGTGTGGATGCGGATGTGCGTCTTGCAAGTGTGTACGTCTTTTTGCTCATTGCAGACGTGACGCATACTTGCAACTCAGGAGGATTAAACACATGCCCCAACAAGATGGTGGCAAGTTATAGCTGACTTCAATGTTGCACTGAATGATCGGATGCTCACCTGCACCAGGGCGTGAAGCGGGTTTCGTTGGAGCAGGGGGGGGCGGGGGGGGAGGCACCTCATCATCATCCTCTTCTTCCTCTTCAAAAGCGCGGCCACCACCACTCTGCAAGTTTTAAGTTAGCATGTGACTAACTCAAGCAGATTCCGAGCAGCTACACGCGTACGTGTACGTGTGTGTGTGTGTGTGTAAAACGTGTGTATATGAGTGTTTGTTCGATGTTTGCATGGGCATACGCCCACACACTTGCGCAGGCTTGCAGGTATGCTGTATAAGATGAGGCTGTCAAACCGCGAGTACACAGACATTTTGGCTAACGCACAATGCAGCGCCTCACCATTGGATAAGATGTACAGACACAAAAACCAAGACGTAATGTAAAGCAACGTAGACCAAGTAAACAGTGTACGCACATGCTTGCACGTAAAACGCACACGTGACACAAGCACACACCTTAAAGCGCCCCTTGGCTTTGCGCACGTTGCGGCGCTCCACCACCATCACAGCTTCGCTGACTTCCTGCAGGGCCCTCCACTCTGCTGCCAAATGGCCGGCAGGGGTGGCAAAGATGTCCAGAGACTCCTGGGGCAGGGCGTCGTGGTCTGACCTGCGCACATGTTACGCGCGTGTGCATATTTGTGCAATGCGTTGCGAGAGGGGCTAAAACGAGTGGTAGAGATGTCCAGAGACTTACAGGGCAAGGCGTCATGGCCTGACCTGTGTGATATGTGCACAGGGTGCGTTTGCGCGACAGCTCCAAGTGTGCATGCACAAAGAGTGTGAGTTGATACAAGGCAGCAGGGGAGACAAAGCAGGGATAGCGGTGAACACCAGGGACTCCTGGGGTACAGAGCATAGCACAAGAATTTCGCACTGTTGTCTGGCAGACACTTGTGCAAAATTGTGAGGTCATCAATATGCATCAACAAGCCAGTGCAGCGCATTCAGGCACCTCCTCATCTCCATGTGCACGCGTGTGCGTGTATGAGCTGCACAGCACCAAACAAAGTTCCAGCGCACCTGTCAAGCAGCTGGGCCAGCTTGGCCAGCACGTGGGGCATGAGGGCATTGGGGGACAGGGCCATGGATGCGCTGAGTGCGCTGCGGCCGGCAGCCTGTTCAGCCGGGAGAGTTGACGAAAGTCCATGGGGCCCGGTCAGGGCTTGGCACACAGTGGGAGCAAAACCTGTGGAGGTGTGTGAAATGTGTGTGCGTGGTGTTTGTGTGCGTGTAATGTGCTTGTTGGGTGTGGCATGTGTGCTTTGTATGTGGTGTGTGCGATTGCGTGCGGGCGTGGGTGCAGTGTGTATGGGAATGATTGAGGGTGTGGGTGCAGCTTGGAGCGTGGCAGGGTGGGTGGAGGACAGGAGAGCAGGCAGGTGGGGCAACGTAACAAGACTTACTGTGCCACACATGTGTCCTGTACAAATTTTGCCACATGCTCTCTTACAGGTGTGCGCCATGTGAGGCCTGTAAGGGCATCTGCCAAAAATGCAGTGTGAAAGATGCTCCACTCACGTGACATCAAAGCATGTACCCATTTATTACACTTGGCTGTCATGGGTGTACCTGGGAACTCCTTGACCAGGGAGGGAATGCGACGAGAGGCGGAAAGCCACACTTGCTGGGCACTGCCCTTGGGGAGGGGGGCTGTGATGGCGGGGTGGTGTGCAGCGAGGAGGAGGGCCGCCAGCTGCGAGTACAAAAGAAAGTTTTAAGTGGTGAAATGAGCGTGGTGATGTATGCATTGATCCAGTAATTAAGTGGCTGCTTCCATGTTAGTAGCCTGTGTTTATGTCTTTGCATCCTCCCCCCCTCTTTTTCCACCTCGTCTGCTACTTTGTAATGGCCTCCCACGCTCTCCATCTGTGTGCGAGCACACGCAAACGTAGGCACGCAACCACAAACTTGCACACACCAGACGCAGGCACTTGTGCTCACCCATACTTGCCTGATCTGCCTTTACGCTCTCCATCTTCTTAGGCATGAGCATCAGGAAAGCAGCGGCAAAGCGGCGCGCGCACAGCCCTGCCGCTGGCACTAGGTCCTCTCCTGTTGCGTCCGGAGACTGCAACCAGCACATGGATTAGGTGTACAACAACATGGATTAGGTGTACCATAAGGTGTACAACCACATGGATTAGGGGTACAACCACATGGATTCGGTGTGCAACACTAGCAATTGTTCGATCATCTGCTGACAGGCTGCTGGAAATTGGTTCCTTAACCCAGATCCTCTTCTGCTGCGTGTGAAGACAGCGAGCAGCACATGAAAATAAGGTTCAAATGTGCTAAGCAGAGGCAAAGCTGTGTGCCCACAGGCCATGTGCCTGGTAGGTTGCTGTGGCATTATCCTCTCCTGTTTCATTTGAAGCCTACAAGCAGGAAACACAGCAGCCAAGGCACTGGACATGCGCTCAGCCCTGCTGCCCCTGGCACGCTAAGTTTGCCTCGGTTGTGCCTTACGTCTGTGGGCAGCACTTGCTGAGACATTTAAGACACAGATAATGCAGCGACGCACAACATACTGAACGTGACCTAACCCTGAAACGCACATGCCTGCACGTACACGCCAAGGGCCCTAGGTAAACACAAGCTCGACCCTACTTGGCCACTCACCACTATTACAAGGCGGCCACGCTGCAAGTAATGTATATTCATATATTCATCGCAACTTGTTCGACCCTACACCTAAACCTGAGACCGAGACACTCCCAACAAGTACCAGTACCAGAGGTTCCACGCTGCTAGGCTGCACTATCTTCCTCAAACATGTTTTGCCCATACACTATACCAGGCAGAGAGACACACCCATCACTTCTCAAGGAGCCATGCTGCTAGGCTACGTTTCTTCCGCTGCTGCTTCATCGTAACCTTGCTACAAACTGCGGCAGATAAAGAGGCACCCACCACTACTAGAGGAGCCACGCTGCTGGGCTGGTTCATGCATCCCCGCAACGCATCCAGCAACGGCTCCAGCAAGGCAGAGCTGGCTGACGTGACACGCTGCGCAGCTGTTGCTGCGGACGCACGCACATCAGGCGCCCAGTGCACTAGAAGACCACACAGCAGGCGGCACACCAGGGTGTGGGCAGCTGCTCCTGCGGCGTGCATGCATTGCTGATACGTGTGTGCGCGTGGGTCTAGGTCTGTGCTGTTTGCTAAGACCGCTGATTGTGTTCCTTTTCTTTGCACAATATATGCAGCATGAGCATTTAAACAATGTATTACAAACAAGCAAGGTTGGTTTGTCCTTGACTGTGTGCAGTTCGATCAAGAATTGAAAGCGCTTTGCAGTGCCATGACTACATATAGCAAGGGGCTAGAAACAATCTCTCACTCACACCTTGCAGTGACAACAAAGGAGTTAGAGCAGCAGCACCACTAGCCCGAGGCCAGGCAGCAGCAGCAACACGATTGTTAGAAGGTTACAGTTACAACGCAGCCGCATAAATTTGACTTTTTTACGTTGCGTGAGTCTCAAGCCCCCATAAATCAAGCAGCACACAACAGAAGGTGCAACGAAACAATTGCGGTAGCAGTATGGGTGTTGGGAAGTACACACACACACACACACACACGAGCGTTCCCTGGCCACATCAGCATCACGCACAGCAGCTCAGCAAAAGAAGGACACCACAAAGGCTAGTAAAGCACATTGTCGTACCTTGCAGGCGGTGCGGGTGCTGAAGTAGGAGCACTTCCACTAGATCAGGCAGAGCTGCAGCATCAGGGGCCAGCAGCTTTGCCACAGGGCCCAGGCCCAAGATGGGGGACTCAGCAGACAGGAGACCCTTCTCAAACACATGTTCGTTGTCCAGCGTAGTGTCTGCGTAAGGTGTACAATTCTTGTCTGTGTGTGTTTAGCGCAGTGTCTGTGTAAGGCGCACAATTTGTGACTATGTGTGCGTGAGTGTGTGCAAGCGAGCAGCTGTAGCAGAGTGAGAGTTGCCAAGGTTGTTCTCAGTTTTCTCGTATGATAGCATGTGTCTGAAAACACTCGTACACAGTTCCTTGCAAATTACCATGTAACTGCACTGGGTAAAAAATGGATGGCTATGCAAGTGGCTAGCTTGCCTATGTATCGTTTCTGTAGGGTTGTCCAGAACCACACACATGTATGCGTATACATAGGGTTGGCCAGAACCGTATATATACACCATATGTGACCGTATATTTAGGGTTGGCCAGAACCGTATATGACATTTCCGTATACGGTATTATACCGTATATGTACCGTATATATACTGTATAACCGTATACAGATTGTATACACCGTATATGGAAATATGGATATCCTCAGAATTAATTCATAGTGGGGTCATTCTGCAGCTCTTGAAGAGCTGAGCTCGCGTACCCAATATAGATTTACCAAAAAATGAAAGGT
>Ga0307948_1002872_pt1 | contig 12625 bp, 15 predicted proteins | sample OrgLakmetagen280_FD_201824 | JGI IMG/M metagenome (GOLD analysis project Ga0307948, IMG submission 201824) | Saline water microbial communities from Organic Lake, Antarctica - #280 | ecosystem: Environmental > Aquatic > Non-marine Saline and Alkaline > Saline | place: Antarctica: Organic Lake...
AGTGTGTGATTGGGTGGGTGGGTCGTTGGGGTGTTGGATGGGTGTGTGAGTGAGTATGTGTTTAAAATTGTGTGTGTGGGTGTGTGTGGGTGTGTGTGAGAGAGTGTGCGTGTATGTACGTGTATGCAGATGTGTTTGTGTAGACGTGCAGTAACTGGTCGGAGGCGGAGGCGGATGTCAGTGGATGAGTGGATGGGCGAAATGAAATCATGTCAATTGTCTTTACCAACCCAGATTAGTTACACCGTGACTATACAATGGCATACTCATGTATGCTTAAGTTATTGAATTACCGGTGAACACTGAAACCTTTATTAATCATAGCTCGTCGCAACTTAACTCAAACATGTTTCAAAACCCTTCAAATTATGTGAAGTGATTCCCTAGGGTTTTCAGCAAACAAAAATGGCATAAATGGGATACATCAAGCTCTCATCAGACAAGACCTTGGTATACAATGACCTCTTCGTAGGCGTGCCACGTTGATATTCGTAAATGATGCCAGATCCCTCACGGGAGGGGGAGGAGAATTGAATAGAACACAATGTGTAGTTAAATTTTGAACCAACTTGCAGATAAAGTTAGTTGAATTTGAAAACAATGCCACATAGTTCATGAAGAACAGATACCCACTTTTTGCAGGCCCATCTTGAGTTTTGGTTTGGAGGACAGGCGACTTTCAGTGGTGAGGTGGCAGCTCCTGAAACCGTGATGGACCGTCTGCTGTACACGTTGGAGTGCGTGTTTACAGTGTTCCCAGAGATGGAAGTGATTGCTCTGCATGACCTGCAGCAACGATATGGAGCAGCTGGCCTTGCCAAAGCCTTAATTGAGCAGGTAGCCCTAGTTGTGGGCCCGGGTGGCTTCATCCCAGCCGGTGAATTCGCACTCCAGGCATATCCCGTAGGTGCGTTAAAATATGGTTGTGAAGGTATGCACGTTGGTCATGAAGATGAGCATGTTTAAACAACCCCCTTGCTCAATCGTGTTTGTTGATTTATATGAAACATACTCAAGTGCTTGAGTAGGGTTATGTCGAGGTGAACATTTCATTATTACATGCACAAACCCCTGTGGGGACTATTGATGGTCCTTATCACAAATAGATGTTGTATGACATAGTAATGACACCGAACTTGGTATCACCACCAGAGTTCTCATTAAAATAATAAACGGGATGCTTGCATAGGTATTTAAACATTGCCCTTTCATACCACCAGCTCTTAAGTTTGCTTCACATAAACAAGATTTTAAAATCCACTTGAAGACTGAATTTGATAATTTTGTTACAGATTTCGGTGATTATTCGTCTCTGCTGCCGTACTTCCTCAAGGCAGGCATCCCCTACAACGAGGCCCAGGTATGTGAGGATGTTGCGACTGACAAATATTAAAACAAGGATAAACAATTATCATATGGATTGCCGAGCCACAGGACAAAAAACGAATCCACTGGTAACAAATTGAAACTTGCTGTCAGAGGGGTTTAAGCAGCATTAGGACTAACCACTCATCTGTCACCTTAAGGTAGCTTTCCATTCACATTAAAGCAACTGATAAATCTGAGGGAGGTACCTGAACATCTCAAAGCTTTTATTCAGTATGTCTAAGTTGGATAAACCCAAGGCCCTTACATGAACCCAAGATATTAATATAGCAAGCATTAGGCCATGTACTATATGTTTGCCGAGTCATCATTGGTAAGAATACCTTACTAACGCATTGTTTCTCCGCATCTTTCCAAAAACTTCATTTCCATCCTGTATGCACAAATCCACGCCTCTCTCAATATGTACCCCTACGTGATTGCCACGTCTTTTTAAGTATGCAAAGTAACCTCAAAAATTAACCATATGACTAGGCAGGCAGCAACGGGCTCGCATTTGTTATACAAAACTGGTCATCCATGTCTAGACACGCTTGATAACGGCTTCTTGGTGAACTTGCACCCACTCATTACCCGACAAATACCCGTAAATATTCATTGAAGCCTATACCATAGTAATCCGCACCCTCTTCAAAATTTACACTGATAGATTGCCTTCTTCTATCACCACACGACAAATGTTGTCTTTGTGCTTCATCTTCCCTTACATTACGTGTTTTATAATGTTGTAGGCTTCAAATGCATATTTCAAAATGTGTGCATTACACAAAGTGGGTAAATAACAAATTTTGCGAGTTCATTACGAAACTCTTGAACTCAGGTCATTAGAGTGTAGCATAAAGTGAGATGTTCACACTTTTTGGTTATTCTTTGGTTTCTTACCTTCTCCATTACAAGTCATCATAGAACACATCTCTCATTAGCGTACCCCTCCGACCCATCCCATGACTCTTCAAGTTGAGTGTGTTGTCCTTAGTAACAATGACAGAGCCACATGCATCACACGATGCAAGCGGAATAGAACCATTTTAACCACCACCATTTCCAGAGGTGCAATTACCTAGCCAAGGCCAGGCGGCAACACACTGCTTTTGTGAACAAGGCACTGTGGTACAACGCCAAACCATACCTGGAGACTTGTGGCAACCCCGCGTGCGCGTGAGTACGGAGTTGTTTTAAAATCAAATAGTATAATATTATGGGTGCAACACATGAAATGGCAGTGCACATTTCAAATGCGTAATGACGGTTTTCAAATTGAAGTGTGTTCACTGTGTTGTCTACATGAACGAACGCGTAAGCTGTTATGTATGTGTGCGTGTGTAGATATAACAGGGGGGTTATAGTGGAGTATATCCATGTTTGCGGATGTGAGCAAATGCCCGTGCGCGCATCAAGGCTCGGGTGCGTGTGTGTGTGTGTGTGCGCGTGCGTTTGTTTGTGTGTTTGAGTGTGTGTTTACATGTGCGTGTGTTACTATATGTGTGTCTCTGTATGTGTGATAGTGTGTGTGTTACTGTATATGCGTGTGTTGCATCAAAATGCGCTAACTACATTGCTTCCTTTTATGAAATGACCATTCTCTTTCATACATACTTACGCATGTACACACACATGTTCACACACATGTAAACACACTCAATCTCCCTTCCACTCACTCAGTTATACACACTCACCTGTACGCATTGTCTCTCACGCATAGACACACACACACATACACACACGCACTCACAAACTCACAACACACGCATACGTACACAAACACACACAAATGCATATACATATTCACACACACTTATCGTAAATACATATACATACACACACAAACGTACACCTTCACACGTACACCCACGCACACTCACGTGCGAACACTCACACACACATACACACACACAAACACACACACATACACGCATACACACACAAACACACACACACACATACACACACACCAACACACACACACACACACACTTATGACACATACACACACACACTGACATTCCCATGAACATATAAATACGCATAAGAACGTATATTGATTATACCATACATGAACACACTTTTTACATCATACGCTCCCAGACACACACACACACATACACACACTCACAAACACACACACATACACACACAAACACACACATACATACACACACACACTCACACACACACACACGCACACACACGCACACACACACACACATACTCGCACACAATATGGCATACACACACATTCACACACGCATACACACACTGGCATATACACACACACATGCACACAAGCACACACACACACACTCATACACACACAGACACACACACACACACATACACATATACACGCATACACACGTACCTGGTTCTTGTAGACATGGAGGTCTCAAGTTTATGTTATGCGGCCCAGCTCTAGCGGAGTCTGGTGGCGTCCTATCCAGTGGTGATGACTCCTTTGGAAACATAGCATACACGACTTGCAACTAAGGCCTGAATAAGGAGCATTGTCCATCACGATATTAATTGATCGTGGCCATGTCCTCCAATTGCTATAAGTTGTTGCTTTGATCTTGATTGGTGTACTTCAACTTCAAGCTAAGGCTGCAAGAGCCAAGCAGTTGTGTCTTTCCCTAGCTGTTTCAGTCGCACCCTTTTCTTCACGTACGCCGTCTGGTGCTGATCAGGTTTGATGACATGGACAACTACATAAACGAAAGGAGCCTGGTAATTGCTGCATTGTGCTGTTCCATTGAAGACGCATGGGCTGAGTGGGAGTCGTTGCAGTTTGGACCAGACAGAATAAAAGCATTTCAAAAGGTACGCACTTTTTATTTGTTGAGTCACAATTTATCAATTACACTTTAGGCTCCTTGGGCACCTGTTGCTTTAAAAGCAACACATTTATGACATTGCTATTGGATACTAGTGACTAATAATTCTGCAGCACAACCGCACTGCTTGCCTCTTTTACTGCCTGAGTGGAATTTCTGTCTTGCTGCGTCACATGGGGGGAGCCTGCTGCTTGATGAGCTCCTCCAGTGCTGAGATCCTTCTCTCGAACTCCCTCTCCCTCTCCAGCGACTTCTGGTGCCCCTTCTGTATCCGTTTGAAATCCTGCTCTATGCGCAGGAAACGATGGAGAATCTGGGCACTGTCGGCACGGTGGGCGCGCTGCTCATCTCGGATTTCCTTTAGGATTTCTTCCATGATACTTATTCATCACTTTTTTTTCCAATCTTTTTCTTATTAAATGGTGTTCATGCGGACAGTCCAGCAAAATGTGTTCCTCATCCTGAACAGTGTGCCAGTCACATTTGTCACAGATCCTGAGCTCATAAGGTAAGGTTACATCGCTATATATGCCTCTGGGGGGCATCTGAGCGGAAGCTTGGAAAAAGCCTGAAACCAAACCAAAAAGATCCTATAAAAAATCAAGGGAAAAGGGCTAGGCACTCAGCCACAAAATAGGCCACGCCATAAATATTAGGCTGGTTCAAAAAAGTCCTCAAACGAGTTGGGCTATCTTCATATTGAGGTGGGAAGACCAGCTGGCGGTGCTGTGTGCGGAGGCTAACAAGATGTTCATGTGGACAGTCCAGCAAAATGTATGTGTTCCTCATCCTGAACAGAATGCCAGTTACATTTGTCACAGAACCTGAGCTCATAAGGCCTTCTTTTCCTATTATGACGCATTCTTTGGACCAGAAAGTTATGGCCAGATAGGCGAAGGCAAGAAAGTGCACGGCTGAGATTGCTGGAAATATCCAAGCGAAGGTAGATAGGTAACGCAGACTTATGATTTCTTTTTCTGTCATCCCACCAGCCAGGAGCTATCCCCAAAGGTATACCAAAATGTGTGTGATAAGTTCTCATAATTCTGCTGGAATGGTGATTATCATGTGGTGTCAAATTATCAAGTTCTCTCCAGCTCCCGATGATATGTTCACGCAAAGAGAGCTCAAACTGTTTCAAATTGATAGACTCGCGAGATCGTATGGCGTTCAAAAATTGCTGAGACGTAGGGAAATCATGGAGTGCGTGCAAGACCTGGTAAGTCCATGTATCACTTCTATTTGCAATTAGAAGGTCAGCCCGCACAACTTTCTCAAGAAGAGGATTGTTTGAAGAGAGTAAACTGTTCCAGAATCGAATGATGCATCTAAACCAATAGAAAAAAGGGGCATCTGACCTGTTTCGCGAAGCACACAGTGAGTATCAGTACCTTTCTTGACACCCAAGAGTCTTTTCAGGAAGCCCAGGTGAAGGACATGTGTGGGTGTGATTTTTGAGGAATCATATGTCAAAGAAGAAGTGGCCCATACTTGACAACCGTACAGACCAGCTGTCAAAGCAAAGACCTGGAAAAGCCATAGCACTGCATGTTTTCTGTGCTTGATACCCTTGCTTTCACCAATTCTGTAAACTCTGGCAATGGCAGACCTGAATTTGTCTGCCATCTTCTCAGCAGCTGTGAGCATGCTTCATCACGAGTAAGAGTGATTCTAAGGTATTTGAATTCTGTGACAAGTTCCAGAGGTGTGCTGTCGTACGTGAAGGTGGGAATCGCAGAGTTGCTCCTGCTGAAGAAGACCATGACTTTTGTTTTGTCAGTGTTGAGCTTGAGCCCTTTAAAACGTGTATAGTTATAAAATTTGTTCAGTTGGAGTTGTAGATTTTCAGCCGTGTTTGAAGTGAGAGCAATGTCATTAGCATAATCACAGTGAGGGATTTGAACTGAATCCAGGGCAGTGGCAGCACCTCTTTGTGTCTCTTACTACGATCATCCTGAATTGTTTTCTCTGCGTGCTTGATGAAAGAAGTAGAGAACGGATGAAAACCTGGGCTGGACTGCACGTTCATGTTTGAATTGTTTTTCTGGACAGTGGTAGCCAGAGTATGTATGCACCCATACCCCCATATGGGGGGTAGCTCGTATACAGGTGCTTGCTCATTGCTGCGTTGAAAGGTAGTGTTCATGCTCCTGTACCTGCCACCAGGGCCGGGTGGGACAGCAATGTCAGAAGAAAAAACTTGTCCAGATCGTAACTGGTCACTGAGTAGCTGATGCCGTGTAGGTAAGTTGGATCGTCTAGGTAGCACGTCAGGAACACTCTCTTGTGGTTGCACAAAATGTGATTGAAGGTGCTCAGTCCATGACTCAGCAGAAATAGGAGAAATGTCAGACCGTTTGTTCGCAGTCATCAGCTTGTACACCTCTGGGCTGCGAGCGTCAATGAGTCAAACCATCTCATCTGTCTTCTCTTTTTTAAATTGTTTTTTCCTCAGCCTGCAGTAGGTAGAGTATTGTTGTTGCAGCTCAGCAAAAGGTTGGTTGTGTATTTTGTTCCATCTGATACGTCTTTTGTAATCACGACACGTTGCGTCATACCAAGGGGCCATGGGAAGGCCCAGCTGCATTCTGCGCGACATTTGTCTTGCTGTCATACCAGTGGCATCCGCAGCAAGCGTATTTAGATCTAGGAAGTGTTTGTAGCAAGATTGATGTTCTTGATTGCGTATAGAGTTCCGAAAGATTGGAGGACAGTCTCATTTCAAGCATGTGTGAAACAAACGCGTCTTTGTGCTCAACCCTCCAAACCATATGTTTTCCTTTCCTTCTTCTCTAAATATGACCTGGAAGACGCAGATCTATGTGTGGTAACATACACTGGCAAGAAAGTGGCATAGAAGCGGCCTGTGGTCTGCTGAGTCAAATTCATGTAGTACGCTGATTTGTTTGCAGCACAAAAAGAGGGCAGTGGACATCAGGATGTGTTAAGTCCATGATGGGTTAAAAGGAGGATTGTAACCAAAGAAGGTGGGCTGCCCATTGTCCCCCTTCCCCCTGCCCGTGGTCAAAATGAGAGGAGTTTCAAGCACAATGTCCCTCAAGCATCTGCCAGCTGTGTTAGCTCGGCCTTTGTACTGCCCCAAACGTGTAGTGCCCAGTTCAGGAAATCTGGAGAGCATGGCAACGTGCCCCTCAGGAAAATGGTCAGGCAGATTGTCTAAATGTGCATTGAAGTCTCCAACCTGGATCATATGTTGGCTATTGCTTAGTGCTTCAGAAACATCGTGTTGCATGTGCGAGAACATTTGGGAGATCTCAGCCTCAGAAGGTGAAAAAGAGCGAGGATTAATGTACACAGCCCCCAAAAGCACTCTCCCCTGAACCCCAAAAACTGACCCGTTGATGTAAATCCAAACAGCTTGATAAAATTCAGAGACCCTCCATAATTGAACAAGCCCCGCGAGACTGTTGTGGATAAAAATGGCCACCCCTTGACCTGTCATTCACACAGTTTGGTGTTGTGCGTGTTCTTGGGGTCCACCAACTCAGCGTCTCTCCAAACATCTCTCATCCTATGCTTCAAATCTACAGTAAACTCTTGCATAGGAATAGCACGCCCAGTTTAAACAGCTCGTACATACAACTTACGCCCACGCAGTCCTTGAAAAGTGCTCAGCAATTGAGCTGTCCAGCAGGTACTTGAACGAGGCTGTAAATTGAGATCAGCCTGGACTACCCTCTGCAAAGTGTCACTATTGGTATTAAGCATAATATTGAAAAGCTTGACAGCTGACCGAAACCAGTAGAATTGCAACGGTGCATGTCCACATTATCGTAGTACAGCCCAGTTAGTGGTGGACCGCTTAACACCTAACGTGCCCTTCAGCAAATGCAAATGAAGTGTAGACAGCGAGCTAGAGAACTCCCTGCCTGCCTGCAAAAAACCAGTACCCCATACTTGACTACCATACATGCCAGCAGGAGTAACATACATTTTAGCGAGCCATAAAGAAGTGTGCGGCCTGTCTGCCAAAGCGTGTTCACGCACAAATCTACGTATCCTATAGGCAGAGGCAAGAAAAGGACGGGATGCGTGTTCAGCAGACTAAGACATGTTTAAGGTCCTGTAGAAAACCATGCCCAAATACCTAAAATAATCTGTGTGATGAAGGGTGGCACCACCAACATCAAAAACTGGAACATTTTCACCCGCGGAGTTGAAGTGCACAACCTCGGACTTGGAAGTGTCGACAAATAGATGTTTATTCCTGGCGTACACAGCCAACCGACTCAGCATGATTTGCATATCACGGGGCTCATTAGTCAGCAAAGTCAGATCATTTGCATACAACATGTGTGAGACGTGCACATTCGGTGATAGCCCCTGATACACCCTCAGCAATGTCGTCGATATCGTTAATGTAAAGGGAAAAAATCAGGGGGGACACGGGGCAACCTTGTATTACCCCACAAGTCAGATGCACACGAACAGTCTTATCACCATCCTTCAAGACATACTCATCACGGTTGTACATTTTTTGAATCACAGACAACAAAGGCGCAGGCATGCGAGTACGCCTGAGGTATTTCCATAGTGCATCCCTTGGAATGGTGTCATAGGCTTGCTTAAAATCAATGAAAGCAGCGTGCAACCTCGGCGACCCATTGAGTTTAATTGTTCGTGCAGCATGTTGTAAGTGCCGAAGAATGAACTTAGGTTGCAAAGTGTTACGACCTGGGTAAAAACCATATTGGGTGTCAGGGATCTGACCAGTTGCCGCACACCACTCAGTAAGCAACAAGCGAACAACATTGGCATACATACGGTACATAGTGCCACTGACAGCCAACATGCGGTAATTGTTGGTGGCCAACAACCTTACCAAGGGGCCCATTTTATACAGAGGGCTAAGCTTCGCTTGCTTCCAGCACGCAGAAATACAGGCCTTTTCATACAGCAGATTGAACAACTGAGCAATGTAAGGAGCTAAGACGTTAACACGCTCACTACCACGCCCATTAGGCTTTGGCCAAACCACTATAGCATTCTTAATAAAGGAAGCAGCCTTGCAATCAATTCCTGGGGAAGCACGTCCATTCATCTTTACTATTTGCTCGGTCACCAAAGCAAGCATGGTTTCGCTACTTAGGGGATCATTAATTAGTGTCAGGAGCAGGCATCCAATCAATCTGAGCACCTTGTTTTAGCAAACCTTCTGGGGGGGGTGGTTACGTCCAAGCCGCACCGCCATGTCTTTAGCTGATAAGCCACTCCTCACCCCCAGACTTCGCGGTTGCTTACCTCTTGGAAATATCGATCAAGATATGCGTCCCAGGCTGGTTGCGTCAGTGGCGTTGGATGCGTGCATATGGGCTGGCGGAACATGACGAGTAGCTCAGTTTTTGTTATTGAATTCTGTATCCAGAAACCTTTTATGTACAGTTTTGTACTTGACGCCTTTGACGAGGCTTGGAAATGACTATATTCTCTTATTTGGTACTTTACTAGAGGCATAATTCTGTTGTATTTTGCTCCTTTACAATAGTCAGACTTAGACTTGTTAGAAGGGTTTTTAGGGTAAAATAGACTGCGTTGGACGTTGAGCTGCTGCTTTTTGCTTCAAATTTTGCAACAACACAAACAGGGCACTATGGCCCAAAATGGCTTTTTTGAAATGTTCCTTAGGGAAGAAAAAAAAAACTACGCAGGCATTGAAAGCCACTCCCCACATTAATTAAGGAAAAGGAGCCACTTTGGTACCGAGTACCGTAAAGCTCCTCCACCGCGAAAAAGAAAAATTAATGGGGATCAGGAGGGTTGCAAGCTTGGCCTGAAACCAGCTCCTGATGAGAGTTGATCAGTACTGGAAAGGGCAAGTCTGGTATGGACAAGTTTACGAACAAAAAATCAGACTCTTTCGCACGGATACTCCCCTCCCACATCACCGCCGCCTTTCAAAAGTGGGCCTTGGTCACTAAAGGAAAAATGGCATCCCCCCTTGACTATGACCCCAAATTCCCCCATACTGGAGTGAGCACCCAAGGGACAAAGTGTTTGGGGCAAACACCAATGCCTTCTCCTCCCGATTTTCTGGGTTCTCCATCTGCCATCCCATTAACCATGAAAACACCATGCTCTTAGCAACAAGACACGCCATCTACTCTGCTGCTGTCAGCACAGAGGAAACAGCCACATTCATGCTCCTCCCTTCATGGAATAAAGATATGACCACAAATCCCTATGCATCACTCTGCCGCAAATACCCACACATGTGTAAATTCCTGGGCACCGTCCCATCAAACCAACTCCAGTATGCAAATGTGCCCTTCTGGAACAACATACAAATACCACTTTCCAAATACTCCTGGAATTTTAGGTATCCGGAGGTATAAAAGCCAAGTGGTTCAGGAAGGAGGATAACCCAGTGTTCGACCTTTGGTCAAAGATTCTCAAATTCCACAACTTGCCTGTAGGACGAGCCTGCCTTCACACGCTTTTAAGAGAGCCGATACACATCTATAATGATAATTAACTAGAAAACACACCCCTTGCCCCAAAACTAATTAGAATTCAGACTCAGAAAGATTCCTCAATTCTTTTACGTCTACGCTGTATGGAAGCGCACGGGCCCCGTCATCCCGCGGTGGTGGTCTGACGTGCGGCCCTCTCCAACCAGGCCATCTGCACATGTACACTCATTCTTTAAGGTTATTGAAGTATTTAATGTAAGTGGTATGCCCGAAGGTGTGCAGGGCGGCACACCTGCATGCGCGCACACTGAGTGTGATGAGCCGAGCAGCGCTGTTCACCCCTGGGGACACCTCCACTGATAAGCTTCAAACTATTTATGCTACCACTAAATAGGTAATTATTAGGGACTGCATGTACAAAATATAGATGGGCGAATCAGCGCATGCGTTTATGCAACGCTTGGGTTGCAGTTGTTACTAGAAATTCTCTGATGAGTTGATTATTCATCCTTGCCTTTTGAACACTGAACCTGCCAGGTTCTAGGCTTATTATATTAACTAGTATTTGTAATATCACTACGCTAATGGTTGGGGCTGAGGGCCTCTGAACCGCCAGCTGTGTAGTTGGCTTTCCCCTACGAAGCAAATTCGCCCACTCGGTGGTGCTCTCAGGTGAGATACCAGCAAATAAATTGCAATTTGCTTTGAAAATGTCACGGGAAAGAATTTGCAGCCATATAGGATTGTGGCTATTAAGGAGTAGCCACGCAGCTGTGTCGTTGGCTTTATTTGTATAGTCCCTCCTGACCATTGACTAAATGGTCCTTTGTATCTAACATTCTTAGTCAGTTCTACTGTCATACCTTTTTCAACATAAGTGTGCAATGCAAATGGTTGGTGTCTTTGAGCTTGACCGGCAAGGTAGGCCAACCAATAGCATCTTTACCATAGGTTACATGTCTGTGCACTCAAACGTTTTGGCATCCCCGTCCATCTCATCAAACAGTTTTGCATTCTCCTTTTTACACACTTCGTTCAAATAACAAACTATTGGAATTTCACGCGGTGGCGGCCAAACGCTTTGCACACGTGTATTCACAGACTGTAATGCACGATTTAAAGCAGCGTCTTGGGCTTGACCAGCTGGAGTGCTTTTAACCTCTGGCTGAGCAGGCCCAATCCGTATAACATTCAAATTTAGCACATGTTCAGGATCATTTTGCCGCATCGGTTGCCTCAATTCAAAAACGCAGTTTGATCTCAAATTTCTTGCGCATGACCTAAGCTACCTCACGGCCTATCAATAACTCCAGGGCCTATGGGATAAAGCTGGTACATGTCCCCTATCATGATAGTATCTAAGTCACCAAATGCACGAGGAACATGCCTCTCTTTCATGCGTCCATCACCTACGTCCTCTACAATTTTTTTTGTATCTGACGTGTGCTTAGCACGACACATACGCATGGAGCTCTTCACAAACAAAGGAGCTGTCACCATAGAGGTCTCATCTATAACCACTATACCTAAATAAGAAAACTCATCTTCTAAAGACATGGCTTTCTTGCTAGAACATCCACTCCTATTCTTGCTCAACGGCATCAATCCAGCTTCTTCTACATGTGACATCACTGGTATACCAAATATGTTATGCATCGTTCTACTGTCAACATCTGCAGCAGCCTTGCCAGTTGAAGACATGACCATTACCTTGGCTTTATTGGGATCAGCAAACTCACCACGATTTTTAATAATCTCAACCTCTTGGACAACAACCCTTGTAAGAAGGGACTTCCCTGTACCTGCACCTCCTGTAAGAAAGTAGAACAATTGATCTACTTCTGGGCCACCTACACTCTCATACCACCTCTTTATATTATGTTTATGGCAATGATCAAAGAACACTCTCTGCTCTATTTTCAGGGACCTTATAGCCAAATGATGTCTTTCCACATCCACAAGATCAAGGATTGCATGCGC
>Ga0307948_1002877_pt1 | contig 12619 bp, 16 predicted proteins | sample OrgLakmetagen280_FD_201824 | JGI IMG/M metagenome (GOLD analysis project Ga0307948, IMG submission 201824) | Saline water microbial communities from Organic Lake, Antarctica - #280 | ecosystem: Environmental > Aquatic > Non-marine Saline and Alkaline > Saline | place: Antarctica: Organic Lake...
GGGGTTTGGAGGGGGGGGGGGTATTTTGGGCCGGAGGACAGGGGAAACAGACAGAAAAATATGTTACTCCAGTTCTGATACGAGTTTTAGCCCGGTTTTTCCTCTAAGCGTTGCTGGCAATCTATACGCGTCAAACTAAATCAGAATGGGGCCAAACGATGGCCTGTAGAAAAAGCGGTGTGGTTTTCCCTAAATGTCGCAGCACAATTTCTGTGTTGCACTCGCGATCACAGCTGCTCCCGTCCCCAAACTTACAACAAATATTTGCCCAATTTGGGCAATATTCGCCCAAATATCTCCCCAGACTCTGCACCTCTCCCCAGCCTTGAAGCATCTGTCCAAAGAACAAAAAATCAGCTATCCAATGCATGCCTCAGGTCACGGAATGGTGGAGTGGGTGCAGAGATATGCTTGCGCAAAGTTAAGTGATATATTTGGCTGGCAGGGAGATGAGTTTCCACGGGGGCGACCAGGACAAGACCTCACACGCTCATAGTATTTCATGAATTTCCTCATGAAAGAGAGTAGCTGGAATGCTTTTTCACCACCTGGTGAAACTTACCATTCCCCTTTTCAAATCTATCGTGCTCACGTGCTCACTTGAAAACAACCCAAAGAGAAAGACAATTCAGTTGCTGACTGGGGCTGAAATAGTGGCTGCAATTAGTGGCTAGCATACTGCAGCCGTAATAATTTCTGTGCACTTTCTTGCCTGCTCCTCAAATTGCAGCCATGTAGAGCCATGTAGAGCCTGGTCGGAGGAGTTCAGTCCCTTGATTAGTTGGACTGTACTTGACCAGACCATGCACAATTCAAGATCCCCCTGCCTGGATGGACAAATGACCTCTTGTAGTACCACTTGAACAAATTCATTAGCAGGCGCTCTACGACAGTATCTAGGACACTTTCAGAGCTTATAATTCACGCAAAGGAGAGACCACACCCTGGTTTAGGAATGGCCTAGATTTGAGCTGCTCCACATAAGACAACATTTAACCTTGCAGCGCCGCCATCTTGCAGAGCAGACTCACATGTAAGACAAGGTGCCGGCAAAGGTGTTCTGCCCAACATCTGTGTCAACAGCCAAACCCAGGTCAGCCACCTTGAGCTTGTTCTGAGCATCCAGCAGCAGGTTTTCTGGCTTAATGTCTCGGTGCACAATACCCTGCAACAACAGACACATACAAACACAGTGGAGAAGTCCTGAGCTTGTTCTGAGCATCCAGCAGCATGTCATCAGGCCAAACGTCCGTGTGTATGATATCAATACTTGCAATAATAGGTTGAGTCGAGTGTTATTTGCAGAGTTTCTGTGCTGCTGTCATTACAAGCTCCTGAAACATTATCAGAAAAAGAGTGCCTATTTCTATTCTGGAGCGTGAAATTTCAAATTATCTTTTAAGACAATAAGTAATTTAAAACTTATGGTGATGGCACAATGCTGGGATTGAGGGTAGATGCTCTATGATGCAACATGACTTTTAGGTTACATAAAAGTTAGAACATGATCTCAAACCAGCATTTTGAAAGAATTTTGCCAAGGCTTTCTTCCCTTCCTTTTGCCTCCCCCCTCCCGGGCACTCACACGGTTTAAGGAGTTGATACAAGGATCATGAGTTTTAGGACTTGAGGGCTATTAAAGAATTCAAGGATCAAGACTTCTAATATTGATGCCGCACCAATGTCCTTGCAACATGCTTCAGGCGTTCATGTAGCTTATGTGAATAAATCATGCTAAACTTGCAATTTCACACTTTCTACCTGTTTTCCAGCTGGTAGGAGGAATGGCACAAGTGAGTCATGGTGTTGAGACGGAACAAATTAACTTGTTTTGTCCTGTCTGTTCTTCAACGCAAACAATCATGCCGGAGGCTTGGCCTGTCCCTAGATTGATTAACGCTTATGTGTCAAGCTTTTATTTGGCTTGACCATCTGGTTAAGCTCATGAGTTTCCCTCATTTTTGGCATTTGCTGGTTGCAAGGTGCTCTCAATTCTTGTTGGTATCAGAGGACATAAGGTCTTTGCAAAAAAATTTCCATTTACATAGAATAATCTACCAGGGAGAGAGAAGCGGTAGAGAGGAAGCTAGAATAATCTGCCAGAGAGAGAAAGAGAGAGAAAGAGAGAGAGAGAGAGAGAGAGAGAGAGAGAAAGAGAGAGAGAGAGAGAGAGAGAGAGGGATAGAGAGAGAGATAAGTGGTTGAGGGAAAGAGCGCCAAAGAAAAGGGTTTCACCTGGGCATGGATGTACTGGAGCGCTGTGAGCAGGGGACGCATGACAACCAGCACTGCTTCATCCTCTTTCAGCTGCCCACCTCTGCGTTGCAGCGTGTGAAGAAAATTCATCATTGGTGGGCAAACCCCTAGATGCCTGCTTGTCATCTTAGGGGGGCTGTACGCAATCAGGACCTGTCATGCTTGGTGAGATACTTGTCGGGGCCATTAGTTGCTGCTTTAGTCTCAGACTACCGATGTTCCTTACAATTGAAGGAAAAAGTAAGAAATGGAGCACGCTTGTACGTCCTGCAAAAAAACCCTTTTGGATTCGCCAAAGGTTGTGTTAGCCGTGGCACAATAAGTATTGCACAAAAGAAACGTCACAAAGAAAATGAGAGGTGGGTCACTGCGTAAATGCGTATACGGGGCAACCACTCAAGTACCGGTTCAACATTCCTAATATCCTGAAATTAATCAAGCTCTAGATTCAATTTCCAGCTACCAAAGCAAGATCTAAATGAGTTGCCCCAAACACACACACATTGACAGGCAAGTCACAACGTCAGGTAATGAAGTAATCCTATGGAAGGGGTTTTCCACTGGCATGTGAAATTGCATGTGAAGTTGCATGAAAGGTTGCGCATCGCACTAACCACATGGTTTTTCCGCGTCGTTTCTTTTGACCTTTGTTTATGATACACAACACAAATAAAAACCATTTGATTTTTGCACTGGGTAATCTGTTAAAAAGAATTGGCAACAAAAATGGGGTGCCCATTGCGGCTGACTAGGCACGCACCTTGTGAGTAGCACTTACAGATCAACTGCTACGGATTGCTTTTCATAGCACGTTACATTGAAGACTGCCAATACGGGCCCACACCCTGGGAGTTTGCAAAACGCACAACCATTTTCAGCTTCAGTGCCCCCCTTAAAACAAAACACTCACCTCTGCTTAAGGTACTGGGCCAGGTTACCACCGGGCGCATCCTCCAACACAAGAGACAGGTGGGTAAAGCGCGCATTCAATCCAGTTGCAAACATGCCTTGCTCCTGCAAGTGCAAAGCAAATGAAAGGATCAATGCCCTGTTGACGTGTACCTCAAGAAATTGCTGCCACAATCTAGGTTGCAAGAGACACTTTGCTAAGCTGCGTAAACATTCTCCATTGCATGCAAGCTGCAAGCCTATTTGCCTATTTCCTATTTGTGTCCGTTCACTCACCACAAATGCTGCATACAGTTGAGTGATGCTTGGATGGTCCTGCAAAGTCAGCATTGGCCAGGCAAAGTGCAGATATGCAGATGTTTTGGTTGCTCAGGACTGGAAGCGTTCTACACAAATAAAATCGTGATGAATTGGGGTTACCAAGAGTTGGCTAAGAATTGGTGGGTCACTAAGACTTATAATGTACACAGCTTGATGAATGATTTGTTTGTAATATTTGAGAACAAACAAAACATACCAGGCGCTTTTGCAGGCAGATCTCGCGATGCAAGTGCAGCCTCTCTGATTCGCTCATGTGAAGCAACGAGTATGCTTTTATCACGCATGGCGTTCCGCTTCGCTTGCAGACACCCTGCAAGCAGGTGAGTGAGTGTGTACCCATTTACCATCTGCTATCAATAAAGCAGGAAGCGACCTGGCCAACCAAGAAGGGACAAAAAGGACCACTCATTATGGGGCACGCAGTGCATGAATGGCTTTCTATAGTTTACAGCATGTGCAGAAATGCCTCAATGCCAACATCTAGGTGTCTTTATGTAGACGTGCTTAAGTGTGTATTTGTGAGTTTATTTAAGAGTGCTATTCTGTACGTCTGCATATGACACACAAGTGTGCTTATATGAGTGTGTATTTGCGTGTATGTCTGCACGTGCATATGTGTGTCTGGGCCTGTGCATTTTGCATATGTGTGCAGACTTCACCGGTGTGCGTACTTGCATGCCTGTACATGTCATATAAATTGTGCATTTGTACGTGTTTATAAATTAGTCTAAGTGCGTGTGTGTGCAAGTGCAAATGTGTGTGTGTGTGGGTGAATGTGTGTGAGCGAGTGTGCGTGTGTGTGCATGCATGCTTGTGTTGCAACTGTGTTGTCGACTTGCATTGTTCTCTGGTACTCTAATTTGCATCCTCACTCCTCACAGTACTGCAGCATTTCAACTATCCTGCTCTATATGTATATCCATTATCCATATAACGTACAGCAAATTGTATTCAAATAATTACTCGGTAGCGGTCACAATTTTCCAATGCATACAGCAATCCAGGCTGCACCAAACTGTGCTCCAAGCACGCAATTGTGTTCAATGCCAAAGGCTTAAGGTTTCCTGGATAAGGTTTGGCAATTGGTAACCTCGACATCGACAGACATAAGTTTGAGATGCAATTCTTTATTGCTGCTTCACCATTACATCATGGCCTCACTTTATATAAAAGGGAACAGACTTTTGGGCAGTGTGTTCTGTGTATGCTATGGGGACCTGGGGAAACTGGAGCTCTCTCTATTTTATGCGCGGTACCAAGGGACAACGGATTGAACACAAGAGGTCTACGCTCCCACAACAAGAGAGGGAACAAGGCAGGAACAGCTGACAACACTGACAACAGTTGAAATCTAGCACGCACCAGGTAGCCAGTTGCCTGCATGCAAGCCGCTACGAAGGGTGTCCACCTTATAACAGAGCTAACGATGATCAACAAGGCAGAGCTCTTGCCTCGTTACCCCAGGAGGGGTTTGAAACCACCTGTCTTACAAAGGCTTGCGCAAACTTCGTGCAGCCCTCCCCTTGACCCACAGACCCTGACCGACAAAAACATTGCTCTTTGTGCTGATTACAGCAATGCCTGCATCTATACCCATCATGAAGGGAAGACACGCCCACACAGAAACATGCACACACCTGCACTACCTCACTGGTGCGCCCAGAGTGCAAATGGGTAGTGAGTTCAAAGTCCTTGAGCTCCCACCAATGCCACCACCTCCACAGGCAACGTGGACTCAAGCATGGCGGGTGCCGCTGTCTTTGTCCTTGCTGCCCCGAACCATGACTCGCCACAAAAGGTGCGCAAAGAGAGGGCTCCTCCTAATAAAGTAGCAGTATGTATACACACGCATTGTAAGGCATTCCATGACACCTTTACAACCTAAGCATACCTGCTTCCTCCTAAGTGCAAGATAAATCGTGCAGGGTAGGTGAAGAAGTGTTCTCTGTCTAGAGTTTCAAGAGACTCACATGAGTTATACTAATCCGCCATCTTCAATGCAAGTCCAGCCAACTTCATCTCTCTCCAGGATATTTAACATAAAGAGGAACCAGTCCAAATGAATTGATACTGACAATCATTCAAATGAAGCTCGACACAATGCATGTGAGAAAGCGTAACTTGAAAGTGGACACTCGTCTCTGCACCATCCAATGTAAGACATAGTACCCCACACTCACGTACACACATGCACACTCACAAACACGAATGCACACATGCACATACATGAACACAAACGTGCAAATCCACTTGCTTACGCAGACAAACCAAGCAACGCACGCACACGAATGTACGCACACACACAGATGCGTGTATTTGAGGTGTAGTGCAAGCGCATGCGTGCAACCATAGCAAAAGCTTTACCCTCCAGTTCTCACAAAGTCCAGGCCCCAATCAACCTAAAGGGCCCAGATTGTGCAGGGAGAATGTACGATTTATTGGGTTTTGACTGCTGCGCTTGCAATAATTATAATTCAAGGTCAAACTGAAAACGCAGCCATGCATTGATCTGACCGCTTGCACCGTAAGTGGCATCCTTGCACGTCATAACATCCTCCTGCCTCCACAGTCACTGACAGAGAACAATATGTTCACCTGCAACGAGTGGCAGACACCAGGACAAGGCTGCTGCACTCCTGGCCCTTGCTGGTGGGTGCTAGCAGTGGCGGCTTTGCTCGCTGTGGGGTACAAGCTCATGCATGGAGCGACTGATCTGACTGGTTCAATGGTGGGGCTTGCAAAGTCAGACGTGGATGGTGACGCAGCTAACAAAGGAGGGATAGGAGCGAGGGGAGGAAGGGAGGGAGCAGCTGAGTGAGGCTGGAAGGAGCTGGGCAAGGCAGGCAAGTGGTCCCAGTGCTGGGCTTGACTGCATGACCGTGATTGTTGCACATGATGTTGCTGGGGGGAAGGGATGCTGCGTGGAAGTCCCTGCACACTCAGCACGCCAGCATTGCGGTGATCGCATGGCAACAGGGGCTGCATGCTGGTGAGGGGCGATTGAAAGGAGCTCTCCTTCATCTGCTCCAACACGCACGCCTGAGGGGCTGACTGGACGTGAGGTTGTTGGTAGGGTAAGGGTAAAGCCATAGTGCTCCCTTGCCTCTGCAGCTGCTGCTCTTTCTGCTCCTGCTCCTGCTCCTGTTGAAGCTGAGGACTATTTTGAGTAGCAGCCACTCCTTGGCCATTGCTATTTCTGCTGCTCCTTGTAAGCACCTGTGCATCCAATAACAGAATGCATTGCAAACACAGGAGGAGAGGTGCAAGACATTTGTAGTCCATCTGGAGTCGTCTCAATACATAACCATAAGTCAGGTCAGCCAAACCTGTGGCGATTCTTTCTAATGCATATAATCTCAGATGCAGAAAGATGGGCCCCTACATACTTGCTGTACCCTGGAAGCGAAAAAGGTGCAAACTTACAGAACACACAGACACACTGACCCTGCACTCTTAGTTCCTTCTACATGTGAGCAGGAGTGAAAATTACGATAACACCTTATTATGAGCACGCAATTTCTTCCATATGACTATCTTGCCTTTGATATCCCAACCAATTTGGAAAAATTTTGGAGGAGCTGGGGAAGGTTCTGATTTTGGCCCTAAGTCCCTTTAATTATCCACAAAACATTTGCAAACCTGCAGGTTAAGAATACAGTCTATCTTTTGTGATGCTTTAATCTTCTTTAAGTATTAACTTTGCTATGGCTTCATAAGGTGGTGGTGGTGACAGGAATGGGTTTAAGACCGTGGGGTTAGCGTTACCAAAGATAACAGGCATCCTTTTTGACCTCTACCATTTATTTCCCAGCGGTGCCTGACACTCTTTTGATGAATGACGCCTAATTTTCTTACAACAGGACTCAGAAATTTCCCAACAAGCTTGGAGAATTGTATAGTGCTGCTTGTTTTGTCTCCTACCGTACCTTTGGGTCAGGATGCCTTTGGCATTGTTCAAATTGGCCCTTCCCTAGAAGGCCAGCATGCTGCTGCTGGCACTGGAGGCAGTACCTGCAGGTACCGAGCCAAGGGGGCCCTTCTTGACCGAACGGCAGGTGCCTTGGCTCCAGTATCAAGTTGGTGCGAGGCAGAAAGGGGGTAGAAGGAGGGGCCAAAGTGGCACAAGAGGTGCTAGCTGTTGTCTGGTGTGTAGCATTTCCCAAGTGCGGATGGTGTAGCTGCTGCAGCTGTTGCTCCTTCTCCTGTCTCTCTTCCGTCCTGTGCAAGTAGTATAACATAGAGTGGGGAGGTTTGCATTGCCCTCCATGATGGATCTTCCTGGGGGCTGGCACATGCTGTCCTGTCTGTGTGTGTGTGTGTGTGTGTGTGTGTGCGCGCGTGCGTGTGTGCATGTGCGCATGATTGAGAGTGTGTGTTTTGCGTGCGTGTGTGTGTGTGTGTGTGTGTGTGTGTGTGTGTGTGTGTGAAAGTGCATTTGTGCATATGTGCGAGCAAACCTCTCAGGATGTGCTAGAGACCTGCCCTGTGGAGAGGCGCTCGGAGATACAGGCACGCTCGTCCGCTGGATATGCATGCCAGCTGCGCCCATATTAAGCATTTGGGACGTGCGCACCTGCAGCAGCACAAGCATTGTTTTTGTCAACTCGCTTGCTGCCTGTGCACGTGGATACCAGCCAGCCTCGGCCAGCATTCCAAAAATAACACAGGCGTCTGTGCCAGGACGGCTTGCAGCAGCAGCAGCAGCAGCAGCACATCCTGGATCTTGAGGCATTTGAGGGAACACATGGGGAAAGACAGTACCCACAAGACCACTTACAGTAAGGTACACCCTCGGAATTGCAAAACCAACCCCTTCAGTGCTTGCCTGGGTGAATCGTGCCCTGAACTCAACATTGTGCTGCTGCTTCCCCTGCGCCTGCTGCTCAAACAGGCCCCTGCTATTGCTGCTGCCGTTTTCCTTGGTATCGCCACTTTTTGCTTCTGCAGAGCCACTCAGGCTGAGAGGCGTAGGTTGAGACCTGACGCAGTTAAGTACAAAAGGAGCAGAAAGTGTACCTAAACTGCAAGCCTGGCTGGTGTGTGCTTGAGTTAGATAATTGCTCAACGATCTTGCAAATCTTAGCTACAACCTGGAGGTGTGTGGGATGTGGGACCGGCTCTTGCTCGTCATGTGTGTACCTGAATGCTGCAGCGAGCAGACCTGCCTGCCCAGCCCGTCTGTGCAACCGTGTGGCTGTTGTGCCGTCTGAGCTGTGGCTGTGGCTCCCTGGCAGGACTGCATTGAGAGGGGGCTGCAGCTCACGCTGCTCAGGCAGTGGGATCTGGTTGCAGGAGCTTGGAGGTGTTAACTCGTACAGGTCTAGCAAGCTGCTGCTGCTGCTGCTGCACAGAGCTGCATCGTAGATGCAGGAGGTGTCCGTAGAGTCGCCAAAGGGCCGTAGCCTACTAATGGCTGCTTCAGCTGCTACGGTATCTAGCTTAGGAAAGAGCTCCAACGCCACTAGCAGCATCTGCCCAGGAATCTGGAGTAGTAGTAGGGAGGATATGGACAAATGCTTTGTTTGTAATGTACGTATGTGCAGGCTTGAGCAAATGAGTGAAATGCTAGTGCAATGATAGCATGCCTTTTTTATAACTTGTTGCATATGGTGTACACGCCATTTGGCGGTTGTATACATATAGGGTTGGCCAGAACCATACATACAGGGTGTATATACAGTATTTCTGGCAGGAGAATCACCAACTATACGGTCATATATGGTGTATGTATGGTTCTGGCCAACCCTATATAAGCTGTCATGTGAAGAACTCTCACCGGCACATGCTGGCTCTTGTCCTGGACCTGTTGCTGAACCCCTAGAAGCTGGGAAAGGCTGTGTATCTGCGCGACATTCTGCCCTCCGTCCTGTGCCAGGTGTAAAACGTAGATTAAACGGTTGTAGAGCGTGGCTCTCTGAGGATGCATTGCGTGTGTGTGTGTGTGTGTGTGTGTGTGTGTGTGAGTGTGTATAAGTGTGTGTGTGTGTGTGTGTGTGTGTGTGTGTGTGTGTGTGTGTGCTAGTGAACAGATCCATATACCTGCCCTCCTTGTGCGTGAACGCTTTCGCTGCTTGCATGCTCCATGGAAATGCAGTCAGAAGAAGAAGACAAGGGGGAGTCCCTGTCGGTCGTGGTGGCCTCTGACGATGACTGGCTGACATGGGCTTCCCTTGTAGCTGCTGGGGTCTGCGCTGAGGGGGGTGTGTAGTTCACAAAGCTTTCCCTGCTGGTTTTTGCTGGGCATGCACCCGCATTGACGCTCTCCTCGTTTGCAGGGCTGATGCATGTCCTGCCTGTAGTGTTTGTCAATTCAGCGGCCTGTTCTTTCTCCCAGGAGTGGCGTGTGACTCCCTCCTTTTCCTTCCCTTTGAAACAGCATTTGAACATATTTTTTTACATATCTTTTCACATATTAATAACAAATAAACAATTACTGTCCCTGATTTTGCCATGCTTGGTCTGTGAGTCAGACTGCCCTCATGCCCTCAAATAGAAGTTGGCCAGGACATCCTACCTTAAGCCGAATACGAGGAATACCGATACATTTAGGAGCTGCTGCTTGACAAGAAGGATGCTGGGAACCACATCCGCGAGCGCACACCCTTCAGGGCAACACCCTTCAGGCAACATGGGTTGGGTTGAGGTAATGCAATGCACTGCAGGAAGCTTAGGTAGTATTGGACTCCAGTTCATGCATACTCTAACATAAAGTGCAGTAAATTTCCTGACCAAAAGCAACCTAAAAATTGGTGGTTCGCACAGGGAATTACACAACTCAAAGACAATGACCAAGCGCTTGGACTCATGCAAGAAGATGAAATTGACAGAACGCGTGCCAGGGCCTTAAAAGGAACAGAGGTATTCGAAAGCCCTGATTCAGGCCTATTACGCCTTCTGTAAGCAACTTGCAGATGAACAGAAACATGTGTGCTGTTATTTGACATTTTTGCAGGCGAAGATGCTAAGAGGGGCATGTGGTGAGGGCCTGGCAGCTAAGGGATTACATATAACCGCCTCAGAGGACTACGAAGCGTGCTTGTGTCAGGCACTAGCGGACGTGGCAAAGGAGGTACATCAACCTCCCCCAATCTTCCTACAAATGCTGTTGCAAAAAGATGCGCTCAAAAGATAACACTCTTACATATACACTCACACACACACACACACACCACATACAAACATGTGCACAATTGCGACTCATTTGCACACGTGAGCAGATTGCATGAATCCATGCATACCCACATACATACACGCACAGCTTGATGACGTCGGTGAGATGCTCGTGGAGGTAGGCGCCCCATGCGGTTGGGGGCCTGTGGGATTGACCCCTGAGCAGCTTGCCTCTGTCCTTGGCCTGCTCAGGGAAGGAGCTGCAGCAAAGGGAGCGGTAGCCACAGTGGTAAGTTTCTGCAAAGGGAGCAAGGACGCCTCGTCAAATTGGTAAAGAATGAATGTTTGTGACCCTTTGCTGACCTTATGAGGCTTCCAAGCCCGAGGCATTTAAAATTTTTCGCTCTGTCTACGATACCTTGTATCGTACCTCCAATCGACTGAGTGTGTCTCTCTCGTTCCTTATGTGCAAACATGTACATTCCATTGCACGTGTCTGCAGCTTCGTGAGCGTAGCGTGGACTTGCCCTGCCTTGGAGGAGGTTCCTTGACCACTGGAGCAGTTGCAGATGTGGCAGTTAGACGAGCACCTGCACCTGGCCTGTCACCCATTGAGGTGTGTGTATCTATGTTTGCTTCTGTGTGGGGTGGTACTGCGCATGTGTGTTGCTTGCAGGCTTTAGGCCCCAACAACAACTGTTAGAGTTGCACTTGGTGGCTGTTTCGCCCAACAACAAGTATTGAGGTGTGTCAGACTTCAAAACATACTTCATAAGTATTTTTCATTTTTCCTTCTGCATCGTCCTGCGGCTGCAAATCAAACAGAGATCTATAAGATAACTATGGGCTCTGGTCAGGCTTGTCGAGTTGTAGGTACGGTGCCATTACGGTTTGTACAGTACGGACCGTACTTGCTAAAATAAGGCGTACTACCGTAATTGTCACACCGTAATTTGCGTAATTACGGTAATTTACTGTACGGTGTACGGTACAATGCCGTGCTGGCACTGCCAGTGCAAAAATGACCTCAGAAAAGCCTCTCCATCCCAAAACCTCCCATTTCCACCTCCAGCATGCTCCTCTTACATGCTGACGCCACAAAAATGCTTCCCTGGATGATCATGAGGCTGGGTTGTGGCTGCATCAGCTCAGGGGAAGGGCCCAGCAATGGCTTGCACGGAAACTTAAAGTCGGACGCAGTACTTAATTCCTGGTTAATAATTCGTGTTTTATTCACAACAATTGTTGCGAGAAGAAAAGAAATGTTTTGGGCTGAATTTGGCGCCAAACGGCCAAATTGCAGTTAACATCGTACTTCCACCGTATTGTACAGCCACCGTATACGGTCAGACACTTCTTTTTTAAATAGAGTTATACTTGCACCGTATTGTACAGCGTATTACGGTACCCTGGTAACTACGGTCAAGAAAGCTGAAGTACGGCGTATATCGACAAGCCTGGTTTTGGTACAGGGCCAAACCTCTGCTAAATAACAGGCCTATCAACTGGTGTCACCCTTTAAATGGACCGGGACATACACTGCCTCTTTGATACAGTCTGCAACCGGACATATTTAAGCATATAGCATATAGCCTTCCTCACCTCTTTTTTGTGCAACAATTCTTCTATTTCTATTTCTCTTGGCACAGGTTCGTGTTGCCATTATTGGCAATGTGGATTCTGGCAAGAGCACCATGGTCGGGGTGCTGTGCAGAAGCATGCTGGATGATGGACGTGGGTCAGCTCGTGCAAAGGTATTTTTTGCTACAAATGTTATTGAATGACTCGTCTGTATGTTTGCCTTTGTGACTGTGTGTGCTGGCGTACACGTGTTCGCATGTTTTTTTACTGTTAGTGTACCGTACTGTACCATAACCAATGCGAGGTTTGAAAAAACCCAATTAATAAGCCCCAATGCGAGCAATGCTAGGGGGGCAACACATAATTAATAAACACAATGCGAGCCTATGCGAGGGCCTTCTGGCCCTATGAGCTGCACCTACATGCGTATGCACTCGCGTAC
>Ga0307948_1002879_pt1 | contig 12614 bp, 8 predicted proteins | sample OrgLakmetagen280_FD_201824 | JGI IMG/M metagenome (GOLD analysis project Ga0307948, IMG submission 201824) | Saline water microbial communities from Organic Lake, Antarctica - #280 | ecosystem: Environmental > Aquatic > Non-marine Saline and Alkaline > Saline | place: Antarctica: Organic Lake...
GACACTCCTGCCTCCCAGCCACCTAAACCCCCATCCAAAGCCCTTCCCTCGTGCGTGTGGTGACAAGAATTCTTTTTGCGCTACTGTACGAACTTGTATTCACCACCCACCCACCGACCCACCCCCTCGATCAGGTGGAACAGATCCCAAAACAGCATGTTATTCTACTCATGCCGGTTGTGTTATGATCTATAATTACCATGTTATGATCTATTATTGCCATGTTATTACTATGTTACTATGTTTTCTATTATTACCATGTTATTATCTAATAATACCATTCCTATTTATCACCATCACCATCTATCTCCGTCTGCGTCACTTGACTCTCTTTTCTTACCTGTGTCAAACCATCCGTCCCCTGCGCGGAAGGCCTTGGCGGTGGCAGCTTCATTATCCACGTAGCCAGGAGTGACTCCTGTGCGGATGATTGTACGCGTTTGTGCGTTTATGTGTGTGTGTGTATGTGTGCACGCGCGTGTGCGCGTAAGGAGTATTGCACACACACACATCGTGCATTGAGTATGGACATTGCACAAACATCACATAAACACATGCTGAGGTTTCAAAAACGCATACATGTGCACACAATCAACCTGCACGCACGCACACATATGTATGTATGTTCAAATATACACACATGTGTATACACACCTGGTGTATTACAGCTACATGTGCACACAATCTACCTGCACGCACACATATGTATGTTCAAATACACACACATGTGTATGCACACCACTTGGTGTATCACAGCTACATGTGCACACAGTCTACCTGCACGCACACATATGTATGTTCAAATACACACACATGTGTATACACACCACCTGGTGTATCACACCTACATGTGCACACAATCTACCTGCACGCACACATATGCATGTATGTATGCACTGCATCACCTGCAATGCCTATACCCTCACACATCCCACGCACCAGGCCCACGTGCCAAAACCAGCCCTTGTTCCCCAGGAGCAACAGGCTCAAACGTGTCGGGCTGCACCACACGAATCTCTGTGCCTGGAACAGGATGGCCCACAGTCCCACGCACATTCTGCGCACACGTGGAGCAAAGACTCTTAATGACATTGTGCAATGCAACCTGCACCACACAAATCTGTGTGCCTGGAACAGGATGGCCCACAGTCTTACACATGTCCTGCGCACACGCGGAGCAAAGGCATTTGAAAGAAAGGAGAGAGAGCTCTCAAAGTGACAAGCGACGCACGGGGAAGAGATAAGTACTTACAGCAGAAGGCAAGAGGCAAGGCTGCGACAGAGGAAAGTTCGGCTGTCTGAGGTTTACCATATGCATATAAAGTGCACAGACTGCCCACTACATTCCACATAGAATGGGAAAAAAAGTGGATTGCACTGCTTTCATTTCTGCAGGGTGACGGTACAGACTAGCATGAAACGATGGATTAATGTGTAGCATTGTAAAATCTCTCTACACGTTCATTCTAGTCGCAACACAGAGACTATCATTTGGTACACATAGCAAAAAGGAAACATTCAGTTGCACACATGCAAAACACACACATGATTATGCACAAACACAGACACGTATACAAAAAAACATTTATACGCACCTGGTTCGAACGGCGGCATGCTAGGACGGGAGAGGTCTCTGTCAGGCCCCAGCCATTCAAGACTTGCAGGCCAATGACCTCAAAAAAGTCATCTAGGTGCGATGCTAGGGAGCCGCCTCCACTGATCACAATGCGTCTGCAAGGCACAGACGTCAGGGTGGTGTGCTTTAATAATGCTGAGGGGTGTATCTCAAAGTTACGACGTAACCTAGACGGCACCCAGCTTTGAATGCACAATGGACCTGCAAGGCCATTTGTTATATAGTGCGCTTGTATGATACTGCAAACAAAGGACGTCGTTGACACAAAAAGCCCACAGTGCATCCGTAAGGCTTGCTGGTACCCTGTGAGCTTTTAAGAGACCATTGGTCACGAGTTTAAACACAAGTGCGGAACTACACAATACTCCAAGGTCTCATTCTGGTCCTTGAACAGAGGCATCTTTTTCGAAAGTTACCCAGCCCTTGTTAACAATCCGTAGAAACTTATTTATTCACAAGGAGAGCGAGTGGATTCAATGCCTGCGTCGTACTTTTCTTCCCTTTGCATCCCAGTCGATCAAACAATGCCTTAAATGCTCACCTGATTCCTAGTGCCTCACGTACTTTGCTCCACACTACCCTTGTGGCAAGCTCATGAAGAGGGCGCAGAAAAGCTGCCAGCTGTGTGTGTGTATGTGTGAGTATGTATGTATTTGTACGTAGCCCCTTTTTAAAGGCAACTTTTGCACAGGAGAGCTGGCAGTTGTGAGAGAGAGTGTGTGTGTGTGTGTGTGTGTGTGTGTGCGTGCGCAATGTGATAACATAGGCCTCTGCTCCTGTGTCATGCATCAAAAGGAAAACAAAAAGTCCTGCTTGCCATACAATGACTTAGGCCAATAAGCATTATCATGAATCACCGACCGGACTTGATTGTGGAGGAAAACTCAATACAGGAAAACTTCTGTCTTGCTTGCACAAGAAAAAGCGGTGCAAGAAACGTCTTTTTGGGAAGAGGGAATGGCCTTGGTAGTGGAGGCCTTGGTAGCGGAGGAAAAGAGGACGGTGCAGACAAAAACCAGGTTTACAAGGAGGTACGTATACATACAGGTGGCAAGGGGTGCATAGCTTGTGTGCATTTGGTACCAAATGATGTCAGGTAGAGAAGGCACACATCCACCAAGCAAAGATGCACCATACTATGTGTTAGGCACAAGCAGCTACACACTAAAGGTACACTGGAGGCACACAGGAGGGGCACACTGGAGGAACACTGGAAAGGCACCACGGACAAGTATTAGTGTGCGCAAAGCTTTCACCACCAGAAGCAAGCACCAGACATTGAGAGTATGTGCAGTGAGTGATACCCACCAGGTGCGCTCCAAACATGATGTGAACTGGTGGGGGTTTCAGTGCGTACTTCAAGGACATTCCCTCCACGATGCGACGGGCTTTAATGAAAACTGCGTGAGGGATGACAGAGAGAGTGTAAAGGTGCTAAGAAGGACGCGCAGGCAACTTAAATGAAGGGTGTAACGTGCATGCTACATTAGAAGAACTTGGTTTTTACACTGGCAATGGGTAACAGACTCTAGATTGCGAGTGGGGAAAGAAAGGGGGAGCAAAGCTTCTGAAAAGGGCGCAGGTGGCGTTGAAAAAACTGCATGGGCGATGTAAGAGGGTGCAAGGTTTCTGGAGAGGAATGTGAGTGGCTTTGATGAAGGCTGCGTAGACTGGTAGGTAGGGTTGGCCAGAACCATATAAATTGTGTTTTTGCAGAGGGGGTTATCTGGGCAAAAGCCAAAATATGCTCCTTTTTGCATAAAAGGTGGAACTACTCACACGTTACTTCATCAATTGGACCCAACCTAGCGTCAAACTGATGCTGACTGTATAAGCTACCCTAGCATGTGCTCAGATTTAGACAAGTCGCCCTGCGTACAGAATGACAGGACTAATAGCGCACGTCGTGCACTTGTACCCTAGATGGGTGCTTTCCAGGGGGGATGGCACATTAATTTGCATATCTCGCCAACCACTTAGACTTTTTGCCCCATCTCTTTTGCAATGATCTTTATTTATTATAAGGACTCCAAAACACTAAAAACTAAAAACCGACAAGTTTGGCGCGCTGGCTGGTCAGATACAGCATATGGCTGCTCAAAAAGTAGGAATCACGCCGCAGCTGCTGAGGCAGGTGGCCCTAGCTGGTACGATTTTGTATGTGATTCCAGAGCAGTCAGTTTTATGTACACACCATATAAGGAGCACATCTAAGGGAAGTGGGTGGCTTACCTGTCGATATTGCAAGGAACATGGCAACCAGCTTTTGCCGTAGCACTGGGGCGGTGCGCAGCTTTTGCATGACCTGCACATGAGAGGGAAGAGGCACGTGGCATGCCAAGCAAAAGACGCATCAATTTTAAGTGCGAGTGAAACGGCTTAGCCTGATTACGATCGCATGTAATTTGCACTGACAGCCAGCACTGAGTAGCATGCACTTAGTTCAAGCATCCTTAACTCTTCCAGCAGGACAGAAGTGTAGGAATCGGTGCTAACGTCAAGGCTGTCATCGATGCGTGTCTAATTCAACAAAAGCGAGCCTTACTGCTTTACAAGATGTACTACATTTAATTTCTGCAGGATACGTGGCAGCAAGGAAGTGCAGCAAGGAAGAACACACTCAGACACATACGCGTTGAAACACTGATACATGCACATATACGCAAAGACACACAGGCACTGAAGCACCTACCTACATACAAAGGCACACAGACACCGACAAAAATACTCACACACACATATATACAAATATACACAAAGATACATACGCGCAGGCAAACACATATACATACAAACGCAAAAACACACACCAATACACGTACCCTGGAGTGCAGGGTGTCCAGCACCAAAGGCACACAGACTAGGTGGTCAGGAGTGACAGACGTCAGATCAGAGGCGAACCTTAAACGGAAGAAGATAAATGATGCGCGTGTTAGAAGAATGAGCACAGACACAAACTCAGCAGGCGTTTAATTGCGACAAAGCCAAAAGGATGTGCTAACAGGAACAATCAGTATCGTGCAAAGTACGGATCAGGCCTTACCTGCGAATGTTGCTGAAAATTATGCTGCCGCCCTTGCTGTGCGCAAAGTAGCTGGCTGTGCGCTGGTAGATGTGCCTGCGTGAGACAGTAACAGCGCAGCATTAAAGAGTGTCATCCATCCGCATGATTGTGCCAGAAATGTAACAATCTTAGCCGCTTGCTCCGTCTTTCAGATGGTGGACCTGCATGCGCCGCTCACAGGTTAAACGTGTTTCCGTGAGCCAGATCCGCGCACTTGAAAGTGCAAGATCTTATGCTTCTTCTCTCACTTGCGTATGTCCAGGCTTTGTGCCCAAAATTGTCAATAATAAGATTGAACAGAGGCTGGGTTGCCTGTTTCGTCGAATAGGTGAACCACATGTATCTAATCTGTAAAGATTGTGCCATACCAGAAACATGTTTGTGCTTAATCAACAGAAGCTTTTATACAACAAGTCAAGTGCTTCGTTAAGAAGCACATCCTCATGGCCACCCCTCATTCATGGCCACATCTACACGCTAATCGCATAGCGGATCATCACATGATTTAAACTCACACAAGCAATGAGGACATGCTCACTATTACTAGCCTGCAGACATACACATTTCAGAAATGGCGCCCCTTGTGAATTGTTTGATGACAGCAGGAGGAACAAGGAAGAGGAAGCGCGGCCAAGCTTGAGCTGAGCATCCTCATCTCCAGCTTGGCTTCCAAACAAAAGCCAGTCTTTGAATGCTGGGCTTTGCTTAAGGATGAGCAGGTTGTTGGCTCAAGCATTGCTACCACTCTGCTCGTGCACATAAAAAAGGACCTGAGTTACGAACGCCAAGCTCTGCTTACCAGGGGGGCAACAAGCTGAGCAGCTTGTCGGCAGGGCGGATCTCTAGGAAGTTATGGAGGTTGTTGACCTGCGAGTGCACATACGGCAAATTATGGAGGCTGTTTACCTGTGAGTGCACTCTAAGGTAATTTATGGAGGTTCTTGACCTGCGGGTGCAGATATGGTGCCAAAAAAGAGAGCAGTGGGGGCTAGGGTAGCTCCACCCCGTGCAAAACACACTCATCAAGTGCCTTCATTGCGCCAAGAAGTTGTGAATTCAATCACTTTCAGTCACAAGCTTCCAGCTGATTTTGAGAGCTACGCTGCCAATTTTGCCAGTTTTACCACAAATCCAACATTCAGCAGACAGCTAGCTCATTGCAGCTGTCAATATGCAAAAGTAACCAGGCCTGAGCTTGTTGCCCAGCCTCTTCTCACCTGGTAAGCAAGGTTGGCGTGAGTGAGCTTGACCCCAGTGGGCTGCCCTGTGGCGATGTCAGGAGGGGGAACTCTGTCAGAAAATAGCGTTTTAAGGGAGCTTTTTTGCAATGTACTTCCTTGTTGACTGAAGGCTAGAGGCTAGAGATGTTTCTAAGTCTTTTACGTGTGTTTAAGTGTTAAGAGGCACGCAAAAAAGACAGTTTCTGAAATAATAAAATCTACACACAGAGCACTGTGGCACGCTGATATGCCTAACATCCCTTCCAGCAGCACAGTATTTGTGTTGCACGATTACAATGGTATACAAATGACGAATGACTGACATTCCCATTAAACAGTCTTTGCCGTAATCACAAAAGTGAAAATGCTACACATTCATTCACACAAAGGAAATAGGCTAAAGAGACGGCAGAAGTTAAGGGTGCTTGGGAATTTAGTCTTGCCGGGTAGCTTACATATAAGTGCCCAACAGCAAGCATGCACGTGCACAGATGAGAATGCAAGCATGCGCAAACATGTTGCCCAAAATGATGCGCGCTGCATCTCCTTATAGCGCTTGCGCATCTTTGTTCCACGGCAGCGACAGCAGCAGAACCTGTTAATCACAGCTAGCTTGTCAGCAGCAGGTCGCTTCACTCAAGCAACGCCGGTGGCATATTTGCAGTGCCATATGGCAGCGGTATACAGCTGCCTCCCATACATGAAGGCCGTTTTCATCGACATATGCTCATTCTTTATTATACGCTCCCATACAAGAAGGCCATGTTCAACAACATTTGCTCATAATTTCGTGGTACAAACCAACGATCCACAGTTACTCCTGTCGTGCAAGAGGTGTACACATCTTGTGGCCACCTACTCTGGTGAGCAGGGTGCTGGTAGGGAGGGACGACCCATCTGTTCACTGCTAAACCCATCCTGATGCACCTGAGGTGCACGATGCTTTACCTGTCGTGCCCGAGGTGTACACGAGTGTGGCCACCTCCTCTGGTGAGCATGGTGCCGGCAGGAAGGGCTGCTTCCCCATGGCCGCGCGCCCACGCTCCACAAGTTGGGGCCAGCCCAGCAGCTGAGGGGGCTGGGGAGCAGACCCTGCGGTTCAGTAGAAAAAGAAGGAAATGTTAACACAGCTCGAGGTTGAAATGTTGTTCTTAAGCCTGCTCCTAAGCAAACCATGTGATCCAGTAAAGATTGCGTTTAAAAAAAGGTTGCTGAAATCTAACCGACAACCGTGAGATGCAATTGGTAGAAAAGCTGTTTGAATCTCGCTGCAGCTGCACACGGTCTCAAGTTAGAAATGCAAGCAGATCTCTTTTGGTTCCATAATACCCTGAAAGCCATACCAAATAGTTTAGATTTTTCAGTTATCTTTCGCTTTCGTCCGAGCGACAGTGCCACCAAAGCTGTAAGAGACGCATAACACTCAGAAAGCCACACGGCCTGAGGCTACTACAACTTTATATGCAAAGCAGCAACACACCGTTCTGTCCTACTGTGGTTGCTGGTGCCACATAAGCTTGAAGAGACGCGTCCACCGCACCCCAAAGGACGATCACAAATTTTAGGGGGCCAACCTGCACAGAGCAGAGCGCACATGATGCGAGTAGTTGCGTCAATTTTCCCACCATGCTGCAATCAAAGCATCCAGCATGAATACAAGCCCGCATGAACGTGTCAAGCTCAAATGTTAGCACTTCAATAGAGTTGGCCAGAACCGTATGTATACGCCGTATGTGAACGTATGCTCGATATAATCCCTGCAAAATGTACCGTGTATACACCGTATATATGGTTCTGGCCAACTCTACACTCTATCTATGCTTCGTTATTATTTTACTTGACCAGCAGGAGGGTGTAAGAAGCATTACTTTTGGACGGCATGTCTGCCTCCCCATATTACATATTAAACAGATATTTGGAATCCTGACGTCGAGAGCTATCAATTGGTGTATATATAGGGGGTTTGGGGGGTGGGTGGTTCCTCAGGGGGTCCCCATGCCTTGTAAAAAAATCCTGTGACCAGGCAAATTCGTTTCCCACATGGTTGCAGGCATGCGCTGCTATTTCCTTAGTTCCCAACTTTTGAAGCTAACACCAACGAGCAATCACGTCCACTTATTAAGCATGATAATTTTAACTAGTGATAATAAGCCATGAGTATAAAGCACTAGCTTCCTTTATTGCCTTTCGTAAGATTGCCCCATATTCCCCCCCCCCTACGGCCTTACCTTGCCGCTCTGCAGAGCCGGTGCCAGCTTCTTCAGCGCCTCCGCGTCTTGAATAATGAGTGCTTGGCACTTGCCGGACTGCAGGATGAAGGACAGCTCGTCCAGCGTTGCCGTGGAGCCCCTCACCACCGTGATGCCACCCGCTGTCATGGCGGCCTATGTGTTAATTGACATGTGAATCAAACTTGAAACTTCAATGCACAGAGATTTGATGATTGCGCTGAAAGTCAGACGGTTTGTTCAGCATGCTGCGGGGCCCTTACCTGCATCAGTACATGTAGCTTTGAGGTGAAAATTGTCCAGCCTTTTGCAATGCGGATTGAAAGAGAGGGTACACAGCTCTTTGCCATGAATTCCACACACATATAGGCTGCAATGGCTGCTGTATCACATTCGCACGCAACACTCTATTATGGAGCAAAAAGCGAGGCAGCGCTGTTTGCAGGTTCAACTGGCTGACTGGATAAGGATCGTGCCCATGCGCATTGCTTGCACGCCTTAGCACCACACAAGGCCTCGCAAAAGCCCAGCTTGCAAGCGCCGATGACACCAACTGGCTGACTGGATAAGGATCGTGCCCATGCGCATTGCTTGCACGCCTTAGCACCACACAAGGCCTCGCAAAAGCCCAGCTTGCAAGCGCCGATGACACAAGCCCACCAGATCCTCATGACACTGATTTCGCTCCTCACCTGGTCAGCCAGGATCCATCGACTGCTGGCCTCGGCAAAAAGCGCAACCTGTCCAAAATCCAGGAGGAGGCAGATGGCAGGTCAGTTACAAAAAGGGATAAAGGAAGCCTTGAGAGCTGCGAATTTGTGTTTGTGTATATGTGCGTGTGCGTGTGTGTATGTGTGTGTGCCTGAGTCTGTGTGTTCGCTTGTGCGTGAGCATGTGCATGCGTACTTGCAAAGAACACTCACAGGCTCAGCGCGTGTCAGTCCCAGCGAGGCCAGGCCGGCCCCAGCTTGAAGTATCAGTGACTCACAGTCTCCATAGGTGAGGTTGACAGCCTCGTTGTTGTGCGGCTCGCTGAGGGCAAGCACGTCTGGGTAGCTCTGTGCCAGTTGTGCCCACCTGATTGTTTGTGCGTGCATGTGTGTGTGCCTTTCTTTGTGTAAGGTCAAAACGATAGTGCAGTGCTGCAGACTCAGGGAATAGTAGCTTTCCTTTGGCACCCATAGGGGTCCTGCTCAAGGCATGCAAGCCAAAGCCAAAAGCAAGGCGGTTTTCAAGGATGCTTACATTTGCGGAACATTGGTGAGCGTCCCTCCCTCTGCTGCTTGCACATTTGATTGAGGAGGAAGCGAAGGCTCTGGCTTGTAGGCCTGCAGCAGGTTATTAATTGGTGTGTGTGTGTGTGTGTGTGTGTATGTGTGTGTGCGTGTGTGTGTGTGTGCATGTGTGTGTGTGGGGGAGGGGGTCGGTGCGTGCGTGCGTGCGTGCGTGCGTGCGTGTGTGTGCGTGCGTGCGCGTGCGTGCGTGTGTTTGTGTGCGTGCGTGTATGTGTTGTGCCTATGTGTGCCTGTGTGTGTGTGTGCCTATGTGTGCCTGTGTGTGTGTGTGTGTGTGTGTGTGTAGAGAGAGGCAGTGCTTGAGGGAATGCGCTGATGAAAGAGCTTAGCTTGCGCTGGCAGAGCACACACACACACACACACAAACACACACACACACACACACACACGGAGCTTAGCTTGCGCTGGCAGAGGTGCAGGAGGTGACACACACACGTGCGGCTCTAACGCTTGGACGCTGCTTCACTCCATCTAAACCATCTTTGTCCTCTATCTACAGCCCTTCTTCAGGCAAGTCGAAGCCCATCATACGTCAATGAGCCGGTGCGCAAAGAGTCAATCAATTTGCAAACACTTTGCCCAACTCACTCTGACGGTCATGTCCTCTACGTACTCCACAGGCGAGTGGAAGTCCATGAAGAGTCAATTATTTTGCAATTACTTCGCCCAACTCAATCTAACGGTCATGTCCTCTACGTAGAGCCCCTCCACAGGCGAGTGGAAGTCCATAAAGAGTCAATTATTTTGCAAATGCATCGCCCAACTCACTCTGACGGTCATGTCCTCTACGTACAGCCCCTCCACAGGCGAGTGGAAGTCCATGGTGAGGCGCCTCTTACCGTCAGACGCCTTCTTGAAGAGGAAGCCTTCCAAGGGCAAGCTGTAGCCTGGGAAGCAAAAATGTGCACGTGTGTGTGCGTATGAGTGTGTGTGTGTGTGAGTGTGAGTGTGTGTGTGTGCGTGTGTGTGTGTGTGTGTATATGTGTGCGTGCGTCAACAATCAATAATGGTATATATCCTTTAAGTACCCTTTAACTTTTAAGGGGAAATAAAAAGAGCAAACGTCAGCACGTGTGACAAGATCAGTGTGTTGTCAGATATAACTAGGGTTGGCCAGAACCGTATATATGCACCGTATATGACCGTATATTTGGTGATTTCCCTGCCAAAAATATTGTATATACACCATATATATATGGTTCTGGCCAACCCTAGATATAACGTTCTGAGGCGTGGTCCCGGAAGCGTGGGGTTGGCAAAGAAGCAGCACAGAGGTTCTGTAATCACTTTTGAGGAGCCTCCATGACTCTCCACGTCATCATCTTGGGTGTGGGCGGCACCAATCACAACACCCACACGATTCACAACACCCACACAAAACCCAAGTAACCTACTAAGGCATAGTGCATTGCTTATTCATAACCTTAGAAGGCATTTCCAACATAGTGCATCGCTTATAATAACCTACTAAGCAGCTTCCGGTTGGTTGAACATGCAAATATGGAGAAAGGTCAAAACCACACTCAGTACCACTCTTTGTCCTTATTTGATGTGGGGAGTGTTTTTTCACTGCCTGTGTTTCTTCTCTGCCTGTGATTCTGCACTGCCTGCATCCTTTCATCTTTTGTCAAGTACACACAGGGCGCACCAGAGCTTTATAAGTCCATGTTCCAGCTGTAATTTGGAATTTGGGCACAACCGCGTGCCATTAAGACAACAAGCACTTGCCCCCTTCCAATTATTTGCAACACCTGATCCAATCTCTTACAACACAATTCCTTTCTGCATAAACACTTTACACACCCACCATTCTGTTAAATTTACCCTTTGGCTTCTGATTTAATAACGACAAGCTCCCTTCATGTACGGACATCACGAAAACTTTCCGAGACACCACAAACACGTGGCGCACCAATTCCCAAGTCCACCTTCCAGCCTCCTTGCAGGGGAACTTACGTGATCTAATGATAGCAAGCACTCACTCATATTCATGTAACACATCGTCACTCATATTCATGTGTCAGACATAGATACCACAAGCGGCTGCACCATTTATTGCACATTAAATGTGGCGCACCAATGTGTGTTATAAACACAAACAGACCCTACACACAAACCCTAAGTGTCGCACCAATTTTTAAGTCCACCTTCCAGCCTCCTTGCAAGGGGTACCTTGTGTTTAGGGTCAGCATGGTCTGCACGCAAGCACGTATTGTGTTCCTTTTAAACATGCGTTGTTGATTTTTCGTTTCAAAATCAATGCACAAAAGCAGCTCCGCGTGACGCTGCAAGCTGTGCTCATTCTATGCACCTGTGTTCTAGCAGCGTTGGTTTGTAGGTCTGTGGCTAGTAAGAGCACTCAAAATGCGTCCTTTTGGCGGGGTTCTGGCTGGTACGAGCAGAAGTTGCTGGCCAGTATGAGCACAATCTGCTGGCAAGTATGAGCACAGTTTGCTGGCCAGTATGAGCAAAAGTTGCTGGCCAGTATGAGCAAAGGTTGCTGGCCAGTATGAGCACAGTTTGCTGGCCAGTATGAGCACAGTTTGCTGGCTAGTGTGAGCATAAGTTGCTGGCTAGTATGAACACAACTTTCTGGCTAGTGTGAGCAGAAGTTGCTGGCCAGTATGAGCACAGTTTGCTGGCTAGTATGAGCAGAAGTCACACAACTTCTCATAGCACGGATGACGACACATGAGGTCCTGGACATAGATACAGGGAGATCACAAGCCTTCTTTGACGCTCGTCTTTACGCAAAAAAGCCCAGGCTTTCTACGTGAAGCAATTGCTGTTTGTGTGTGCAGCGTGCAGCAGAGGTTGTTGCATCAACTGAAGAAAAGTCAGGGACGATAACATGTTGGGTGCCAATCTAAGAATTAAGGAGGATCCCTAGCCTTGCTTGACACTCCTCCTACAAGCAATTATTACTCTCGATTAGGAATGGTGGCAAGCGCGATAGCACACACACTTCAAAGACTGAAGCAAAGGTTTCATCAGCCACACGTGAGCAGGATTGCAGCTGTGCGCGAGCACAGCACCTGAACTACAGCAACCCTACGTGAGCAGCACCTGTGCTTTAGCAACTGCGATTGAGCAGAAATTGAACTTGCAAAATTATATGTGAGCAGCAATCGTGCTTTAGCAACCCTACGTGAGCAGCACCTGTGCTTTAGC
>Ga0307948_1002881_pt1 | contig 12610 bp, 13 predicted proteins | sample OrgLakmetagen280_FD_201824 | JGI IMG/M metagenome (GOLD analysis project Ga0307948, IMG submission 201824) | Saline water microbial communities from Organic Lake, Antarctica - #280 | ecosystem: Environmental > Aquatic > Non-marine Saline and Alkaline > Saline | place: Antarctica: Organic Lake...
CCCCACCCCAGCACACAAAATGTACAGCCTGCTGAATGAAGTCACGTGTTTTCTTAATTAACACCATCTTTCCTGTACAACTTGCTTGCTGAGAGTACGAGTGTGTTGAAAAGCAGGCAGGCATCCCATCAGCCCACGCACCTGAAGATTCCATGCGGCTCGCGCAATTCACACTGCAGCCAAAAAAACGTACAGAACACATTTGTCAGTAAGGAAGGAAGTTTAGAAGCTGCTTAGCTAGCACGCACCCTGCTTACCCCCGGGGACTAGTTTATGCACATTGCCCCTGCTCCAGGAGTTAGCAAAGGCGCTCTGGGTATGCTCTAATTGTCTGTACCGGTGTACAGTTACGTCTTTGTGTTTAGAACAGTGCAAAAAGGGCTCAATTTGGTGCAACCTGCACCAAAAGCGTCATAATTCTAACCATGGAGATGTCTCATAGAACATTTCATGCGATGCCGGTCCCTGTGCTAAAGCCCCCTCTTACAACACCAATACGGGTTAATCAAATTTGAAGCCCCCTTCACTTCATCTGATTGAGTGAAACATTCACATCTATAAAGCTCCTACAAAATTGGCATTTCGTGGCTATTTTGCACCTGATTGGTAGGAAAAGCTTACTTCTGAGTGAGATGCACTTCCACAAGGGACAAAGGGAAATTGGCATAAAAAATTATATATATATATATATCGCTCCACACCTGCGCGAATTTCAGCCTTGTTTTTGCTCTCAGGGCTGCAGACTGTGATAAAAGTTCACCGTGAAATGTGAATGGGGCCAACATGTTATCTAATTGGAGTTTTGGTATAACTGTTTGACCCCTTCTAGAGGTGGTGTCCAAAGGGGGGGTGTCTTTGAGCAAACATGTAAAAATGCTCCTTTTGAAACTAAATTGCCGTCTTGTGATTTGCAACAAGAAATGGGCAGGAAAAAATTGGTGTCAAACAGACTGGGTGGTGTTGTGTAGAAAAGACCTCGTTTTTGGCATGTATCACCCCAATCTACACTACCACGCCCGTACTTGGGGTCGAAAGGTAGTCAACATCACGTGTATTCCAGTAGATGATTTTATAATTGTGGATGTTAGATGCTGGTTTGGAGCCAGGCTTTGACCAATTTGGGGCCAATCTTGTAGGTATATGATGCACTTCTGCACAAAGTGTATGCTTCCCTTTCTCAACCATCTTTACTGATTCCGTGCGATTAAGGGGTGAGGGGCAGTAGATTAGTTAAGTTCCTGTGCCCCTTTTGGTGCCTTTTTCCTGGCTCCTTTCTGCCGTGTCGGCGCCTGTTTTGCGGGCAGGCAGGAGTGTCAAAGCCCAGCTCCCTACCTGGTTTTCCCTTTTTAGGCTTTTGGTCCTTTATCCTCTCTCTTTCTCTCAGCCGTTTTCTCAGGTCGTCTCGGTCTTCTTGCTTTTATGGTCGTTTGCCCCTTTCCCACTCAGCAATCTCTCCTGCCTACACTTAATGAGCCGCAACTCGTGAGTTATCGATGCAACCGTGCAAACAACCTTGCAAACAACCTTGCAAGCTCTAAAACACAGGTCTGCAGTTAACAGTCTGGAACAGTGCGGACTGGGGAGCTGGCTGACTACTCTAAAAAATGACTCCCATTTTTGGGGGTTGCCCTCCCTGGACCTGCACGCATCAAACTCCCAAGCTAACAAAGTCACACTTCCCACCACCTAGTACGCACGCATAGCCCGCACCAAGGACGCACCTGTCACCCCACACCGTAAATTTCAGCCGCTTTGTGCCCAGTACTCCACTGTGGGCGGGCCCTGTGTTCAGGCCGATGCGCACCCTCAGCTTCTCTCCTTGAGCGAGGGGAGCATTGGTGAGGGCGATCATGTCACGTGCGGTCCGCAGGACACGCAGGGCGTGATCCGTCTCTCCATCGTGCCCGCACAGCACCATGTAGCTGCAGAAATGCATGAAGAAAAGGAGTAGCGTTGTTGATGAGATCTCGCTACACCTGCAGTGAAACATCCTGTGGCTGGGAACGGCATGGTATGGTGTACCTCCTTGTGGTGCTGGCACATTGTTTTACATGTATGTAGCGAGTTGGTCAGAACCGGTGAGGTTTGGTCAGAACCGTACATCACAGTTTAGTCAGAGCTGCCAAGGTCGGTCAGGACTGAGCACTTGAGGTAAGACCAAACCGTTAAAATACATGCCATATACAGCTACACACTATTCCATGCCAACTGCTCCTTTCATGCGTGTCTGGAATGCAAAGCTTGGGGTTTAGGTATGAATGTGACGTGTGTATGACCCTGCCATTCAATGGTTGCTCACTAGAGCTTGCCAAACAACGTACACATAAATGTGAACGTGGTCGCATATAGAAGCGCGAGCTTCTGGTCAGCCCCACGTATGAAGGGTTGAACAAATTTACATGAATGCCGCGTGTGGCCACAAACTTGGAAACATCCCTGCCAAGAGCTCTGTATGTACACAGTATAGACATGTAGGCACTAAAAAATTGGTTCTGGCCATGCCTTCACATATAGAGCTGGTAGTTAGAATGGCCCTGGCCGCCCGTCCCTACACAACAACAGCTTGCACGCGCCAAATAGCAAAAACAGGATGGACAGCAGGGTCCTTTAGCTAGCACGCACCCATCTCCTATGGTGTCCACGTTGTACACTCCGTAACGGTCACAGATGATGTCAAACGAGGCAAACAGGTCGTTCAGCATCTGCAGGTGGGCAGGCAGCGTTGTGCGATGCGGCTTTACAGGCACGTAGCACTTAAGGGTGGGCAGGCAGCGTTGTGCGGCTTTAGAGTAGCACTGAAGAGAAACTGAAGAGACCCTTAACACTCCAGACCTAACTTAGGCACTTAACACATAAGAGAGGGGCGGTGCAGACAACGGACTAAAGGGGCATCGTTAGTGTCTGTGCAGGTGGGCAAGCAGCGTTGCGTGAATCAACACCTAAGAGAGCGGCGGTGCAGACAACGGACTAAAGGGGCATCGTTAGTGTCTGTGCAGGTGGGTAGTGGGTAGGCAGCGTTCCTTGGCTTGCAGATCGAAACAACAAACAAGGATTTTTGGTTGAGGCAGGCCGTCTGTTCTGATTTTTCACATGGCAGAGGCAACAGGCGCAGTTGACGTTCAAATGAGATTGCTCTGCGTCTTGCAGAGGTCACAGGAAAGCCATACTGACCCTGCACCCACACCCTGCACCGCCACTGCCACCGCCACCGCCACCCACACCGCCACCCACACTTGTCAGTCACAGGTTGCAACTTATAGCCAACTTCCTGCTGCCATGAAGTCAATGCATGATGCGATGAATTCAGATGGCCTGATATGTGAGCAAACAGCTCCCACAAGGATCAACAGCTGCTAGTGGTAGGATAGCACAGCAGGTTTTGTACGGAAAGCTGTGGCTGTGTGGCATCTGAGCCAGTCAGCTGAGATGCCTGCCATAAAAAAGCAATACTGACCCTGCATCCCCATCGCCATTGCCACCGCCACCGCCACCGCCACCGCCGCCCACACGCCCACGCCCATGCTAACACCCACACCCACACCCACGACTCCATCCCCACCCCCACCTCCACACGTACCCATGAGACTTGCCCAAACCTAGATACAATTACAAAGCACACATATTCATAAGCACGCACGCAAAAACACACACATATACCACCCACACCCACCCGAGCAACTCTGCTGGAGGGCCAGTGGGCAGAGGCATCAGTAAAACCGACGATGTCGCAGAACATGATAGTGACCTGTGAATGAAATGCAGAGGGTGCATGAAACGCTCAAGTGGCCTGAAATGTAAATTACATTAGATTTATTTACATGTTTTTGAAACGGATGCTTTTTTTCAGGTGAGGGCACCAAGCTGCATGTGTTGACATCAACTGCGCATTTCCCCATCTTTCTGTTGCCCTCTTTGATTTTATTGTCTTCTTGACCCACACCAGTCGTCTACCGCTATACTTGTACATCATCCTTTTGCTGGCGGGTCGATGGTAACCCTAGGTGTGGCTTGAAGCACCCAGAAACTTGGACGAGCGAGAGTGGGTGTGACGACAGCAGAGGGCACGAAGCAAGAGAACTTTCCTGTTCCAGACCAACTTGTAGTTTGACACAATCAGCTGGAGGCCCACAGAGAGATTGTTACAGCAAAATAAGACTGCTGCAGATGCATCGCCTGCTGGATTACGGGGAACAGAAACACCACAGCACGTGCACCAGTGCATGAGTACTTGTAGGGTTGGCCAGGGCAATATATGGGATTATTATACACATATACGTACATGCACGGCATATAAACCAGATTAATGTACATACCATGTGCAGCATAAAAAATTATCTGTAGAAATGCCGAAAGCTTGCAGTATAAAACTGGATAAGTAATATACGGCCGTATACATACGGTACGTATATATACTTATATGGTTCTAGCCAACCCTAAATATGTGGTACGCACATGGTTCTGGCCAACCATGAGTATGCGGAACCCGCGGGCCAGGGCTGCATATGTTCGGTGCTCACTCGTCATTCTAAGCACAGAACTCATGCACACACAGTCACGCATGGTGCGCGGTTCTGGCACTCTTAGTCATGTGTGTATAAAAGAAGACGCAATGCACAGGCACGTGCAACGTTGTTAGGGCTGGCCAGGACTGAGATTCAAACTGGTACATCTGCAGATTTGCCATGCCAAAAAATTTGCATTGCACATGCTCCACATGCGTTCTGTTCTGGCCAGCCCTAAGTATCCTGGAGAGTCAAAAGGTTTTGAGGAGTCAGGTTGTGGAGTTGCAGACAGCGCGACGGTCGAGTCCTCGCGCACCTGCTCGTGGTGCTCAGCGATGTACGTCTGGCCTGCTTTCAACCTTTTGATGACGTGACCTGGCAGCATGGAGCGCAACAGCTGCATGGAGGACGTGTGTGCGCATGTGTGTGTGGGAGTGTGCATGAGATTGTGCGAGTGGGTGTGTATGTTTGCAAGTGTGACATGCTTGTGCATGTAATTACACTCTGTGTATGGGCGTGTGTGTGTATGTGTGTGTGTGTGCGAGTGTGTGAGTGTGTGTGTATGCGTGTTAGACAAGCTTGCGCATGTGATTACACTGTGTGTAAGGGCATGTGTGTGTATGTATGTGTGCGTGTGTAAGCTTGGCAGCAACCTCAGCCCAATCAGAGAAACTTGCCTGGCCCGCATGGGTGAGCACATTTAATTGTACACTTGTATTATATTATATTGTATACTTATATTATACATTGTACACCTTTTCTGTTCAAGTTCTACTGGCTCTTTGCTTTTGCTTGTAATAGACCTCAAGCCTAAGAATCCATGTCTTCCAACCTTTTTCTAAAATACGTGTTGATGACGGACCTCTAAGACATTTATGCGGACAATACTCGTACGCTGGTTTCAGTTTGAACACGAATCATGACAATCGTGTCTTGCCTGCATGGAGGACGAAATGTTGAATCATCCATGGAACATTCCGTCCTCATCTGCAAGTGGAAGCATTTGTGACTCACCTGCATGGAGGACGAAGCCTCAGCCTTGATGCGAACAGCTCTTCGTAGGGCCACCTATTAAGTTAGAGTGGGTTAAATGCGTGTGTGTGTGTGTTTATGTGTGTATGTGTGTGTACGTGTGTGTCTTTAAGGCACGTGTTGCAGTGACATTTAATACATGGAACCTGCCGGCAGTACGAGCTCAACGCTCGCGTACATCTGACCCTAGTTTGTATGCACACTCTACAGTGTGGAGCAGCAATTCTCAAGCCAGCACACAACAAGCACCAACTGAGTAGGAGTGCATGCGATGCATGCGTCTCTATGCCTGTGCCAGCAGCTTTGCAAAGCTGCCGGCACACAATGCCACACAGGACGAACCTGCATGTTGATGCGTGCCTCTAGCTCTGTGGGAAGCACGGGGAGCACAACGTAATCGTTTGCACCTTGCCTCAAGGCAGACACGCCTTCCTGCGCGCGTGCATGTGTGTGCGTGCGCATGTGTGCATGCGTGTGTGCATGTGTGGGTGTGCGTGTGTGCATGCGTGCGTGTGTGTGTGTGTGTTTGTGCATGCGTGTGTGTTTGTGTGTAATTGCAAATGATACGTTTGTCAATGGATAATGGGGTGCCACAAGAAGCATTACGTAAGGAATTAGGAGCATATACTTGCGTGCACAAATGTGAAAGACCTCACAAATTTTGCATTTGCATTTGCATTTGCATTGCGTGCACAAATGTGAAGACTTCACACAATTCGCGTGCACAAATATGAAGACCTCACACGTGTTGAACTGGTTCCAGAAGCAAAAGGCGAGCAAGAAGGTGCTCTGGCTGTCACCCTCCATTTCTGAACTCGTCTAATAATCAAGGTCCATTCATCATCTAGCCAAGGAACAAGGCGTAATCGTGCAAGCGCTCTGTTCAGCAACACACAAATCGATCAGCCTACTATCCTGCATGGCTTGTGTTGTTGTGTTCCACTGTTAAACCTAACACAAAGGGTTTCACTGTAAACACAAGTACACAACTGCCACAAGGGCAACGCCGAGTCTTCTCTCTCAAACCTTTCCTATTTTGTCGTGACTGGACAACTTGCAATGAAGAGGAGTCGGGGAACGAGCGTGCACCCACGCTTGTGTTCTGCCACGGCCAATGTTGGATGCGTTTGTGACAATCTGCACTTTTTGTGTGTGCGCAAGCCTACCCTAAAAGAAAATAAAGGCACGGACTTTGAGTTGATTGTGACATTCATAGGGTTGGCCAGAATCGTATATTTGGTGATTTCCCTGCCAAAAATACCGTATATACACCGTATATAAATGTTTTTGGCCAACCCTAGACGTTCAGCAACCAACCTGTGCGGCGGAGGCAATGGCGGGCAGGTTAACGCCATGCTGGTCCGTGGAGAAATTGTCGACCACAACGGTGTCAGACAGAAGCACCGAAGAGGCAGCCGCATGGGAGTGGGGTGCTGAGGATGAGGTGGGCCTGCCTTCTGGCTGCTGCTGCTGCTGCTGTTCTTGCTCTCCTGACTTCTGCTGCTGTTTCTGTTGCTGCAGGTTTTGCTGCTGCTGCTGCTGCTCTTGCTGCTGCTGCTGCTGCTGCTGCTGTTCTTGCTGCTGCTTTTGCTGCTGCTGTTCTTGCTGCTGCTTTTGCTGCTGCTGCTCTTGCTGCTGCTGCTGCTGCTGCTGCTGTTCTTGCTGCTGCTTTTGCTGCTGCTGCTGCTCTTGCTGCTGCTGCTGTTCTTGCTGCTGCTCTTGCTGCTGCTGCTGCTTCTGTTCTTGCTGCTGCAGAGCTTCCACCCTGCTGCTGCTGTCAGCCTCTGCAGTGCCTTGCTCGCCTGTGCATACAACACCAGACATGAAAGCACGTATACAAACAGGACTAACATGACGCAACCACTAGTGCTTGTGTATGTGTGAGTGTGTGCGTGTGTTTGTGAATATGTTGGCAAGTATGAAGTAGCACATACGGACGTGTGCACACGCTCTGCCTGCAACACCAGCAGGTTCTTCCCATACGCTGCCATGCAGGAAGGCACTGATGGTGCTTGCTATGCCACTCCAAATACCACTGCTGCAACTCACATTAAGCATTCGACACCCATGCATAATCAGCACGCATTCACTTACGAACAAGCACGAATATACGTGCGCGCGCACTTATGAACACGCACAAACATGTGTGAACGCAAAAAAAAGGCATGCCCTCACAAACGTACCCCCAGGCACCCCTTCCTCAGACAGTACCACACAGGAAAGTGGTGGTGGCGGCGGCGGCGGCGTCAGGAGCATGTTACGGGGGACGTCTGCCGTACGGGGTGCACCAACGGTAAGAGAGAGCGGCATGTCAGCCTGCACGTGCACGTGTGTGAGTGTGTTCCATATTAAAGACATCATGCACACGTAAGTCGGCGGCGTGCCAACCTGCGCACGTGAATACTGCCTACGCACACTTGCAGTCTTGTCAGTACAAGCACGAGGCAAGGAAAGGTTGAGCGACACATTTGTTGTGCGAAGGCTGGGGGAAATGCGCTTAGGTGATTGCGGCAAGACTGAATTGTGTGTGTTTGTGTGTGTGTGTGTGTGTGCGCGCGCGTGCACCTTACGGTGTCACAACTGAACATCATAATCACAACCTCTGTGAGCTGACATGCTTTCAAGGAACAGCTGCTCCATTGACACCCACATGTCAGCATCTAGGCAGCTGGATTGCAGAGCAAACTAACTCCTTCTTTCAAGAATACTTAAACCGTCTTATTTCATTCTGCCGCTTCGCTTAAGACTCAAACCGTTGCTGTTGTCACTAGGATTGACCAGAACCATACATATACGTAGGGTTGACCAGAACCGTATATCTGCACCGTATATGACCGTATGTATGGTGATTTCCCTGCTAGAAATACCGTGTGTACACCGTATATACCTATAAATGTATGGTTCTGGCCAACCCTACATATGCCGTGTATATACGGTAATTTTGGCAGGGAAATCACCAAACATACGGTCATATACAGTGCACATATATGGTTCTGGCCAACCCTAGTTATCACACATGCCATTGTGGCCAATTGCTTCAGTGCCAGACAACACACACCAAGTAGGCATTTGACCATCATGATGGCAAGTGCACCTGCAAGCTGCTGAATCAATTGCATGCCGTTCCAATGAGCAACAGAGTGCTTGTGGGGTGGACTGTGGACATTATTGTGTGGATTTTGACCAGACAGTGGCGGTTGCTGCATGGAGCAGGTGCGTGATGAAAGCCATCCCAGGTCAAAGAAGATCGCAGGTTGCCTGCTGGACGTGTTAATTTTTGTAGTATGAGCATCAGGGCGGTGCAATGACCGTCAGAGCCATTCGGTACCGTAGTCACCATTTTGCATTGTAATTAAGGTACGGTTGACGCTCCGTACCGTCATTGCACGGCCTTGATAAGCATCTCTCTCACACACACACACACACACACACACAAACACGCACACACACAAACACGTTTGTATAGTACGTGTGCTTACTGGAGGAGTGCAACGCGTAGCAGATATGAGCACCAGTGGCCAACACAGTCTCTCCTTAGGACGCCTAATAATCAGGGTTGGCCAAAGCCATGTATGTGCGTACGGCATGTATATTTTTTTTTACGGGGGTCTCTTCTACTATAATAACTAGACCGTCATGAACGGCGTGTATATGTACGGTCCTGGCTGACCCTATTAATAATGGATGGTGTACTTAGGGCACCCAGTGATAACTGATGTACGGTCTTGGCCAATTATACCGGTGATGGAACCGATGATAACAGTAACATACACACACTCTTGCACACGCATACAACCAATGCACGCACCACCTCACACGCACCTGCGCTCCAGCAAGAGGAGCTGGCCGTTTTCCGGAAGCTGCTGCTGCTACGGCTTTTGCTACGGTTGCTGCATGCACTGTGACTTTATTTGCACCGACATCAGCATCAGACACCTGTGTGTGCGTGCAGACAAGAATGTGCGTGTGTGTACATGTGTGAGCTTAAGTGCATGCGTATTCATGCGTGCGTTGCTTTTGCTTCAGGCTCAGACAGGACGCGTTCGACATTCGTGTGGGCATTGGCGCAATCAGAACAGCACCTGCAGTGATAGCACTTGCTGTTTGAGCAGAATATAATAAAGAGTAGCCAAGCCCATAATTAACGATGGCCATAACCGTACACACACTATGTATGTGACTACGCATACAGATCTTCCTGCCCATATATATAGTTATAAATATATATGTATGGTTCTGGCCAGCCCTTTACATGATATACAGGGTGAGGGGTGATGCCTGAGGCACGACACAGCAGCAACAAAAGCGCATGAGCAGTCGCATACGTGACAACAGGCACCTGCATGCAACCTATGCAGAAACTCGATGAACTCATTTAGGTACGGATGCTTTTTGGGAAGCAATTCTGCCCCTTCATAGGCAGGTCGGCGGTCCAGCAAAGGATGTTCGAAGCTTTGTGCGGGCTGGAATTGTGAGAGCAACAGAGCCTGCCTCATATCTCACCTCACTCGCAGGCTTCTTTGTTGGAGAGGCTGCATCAACGACTGCTGTCACTGTGGTGGTGGACTGCTGTACTCGCTGGGGGGTGGCCAGCAAGATGACTGCAGAGAGGAAGACAGGTGTGCGGAGATGGAGACATGCGCTCAGATGGGCAGAGATGTAAGACAATGGCCAGCAGGATGACTGCAAAGAGGAGGCCAAAATGTGTTCACTCTTGGCAAACTCAGCCTCAGAGATTTGCGCTCACTCAGGGGTTGCTCACTTTGAAAGGGCAGCGGCGGCCATAAGCGGCCAAAGGCATAGCCATTGCCTTTGCTGCATTAATGTTTGCACGCAAATCCATGTTGAGGTGAACTTAATTATGAACAGGTGTACGCAAATGTTAAAGTTTGCATTTATGCATATTGGGTGTATGGATAATGATCACATCATGAACAATCGGCCAAGACAGTTATGTGTGATCTGTACTCATGCAACCCTTAAGTTCCAAGTGCGTACAAGCGCAGGCTACACAATGCAGATCACACTTGTACATTACGTACGTGCACGCACACCATCATTTTCATATGCTGTAAGCGATCACCGCGCGTGGTGGCATTGATAAAGGACCGACCAGCGGTCGTGCTTGACCCAGTATTCCTCGTGCATCCCTCGTGCAGCTAATTACACATGCCACAATCAGCATTGCTGACATACACACGCAAAAACACACAGACGCATACATTCACATACCTGGCAGCACTGAGGAACCGTGCAGCTGCTTATAAATGCCACAATCAGCATTGCTGTGACATTCTCACAAAACACATACACGCACGGATGCACCAGTCACAAACCAGGCAGCACACCAGTACATACCAGTCACATACCAGGCAGCACACCAGTCACATACCAGTCACATACCAGTCACATACCAGGCAGCACACCAGTACATACCAGGCAGCACAGAGGGATCGTGCAGCTGCCGCACTAGACTCAGCATCTCGCGTGTGTTTATCGCGGCTTCAGGAGCATCATCTCCAGCCTCCTCCACCTCGACAGAACGCCTGCACGGCATGCAGTATCGTGTTGCTCATCATCATTTAAACTGTCGATACAGGCTAGTGATCTGCTTCCTGCACGGCATGCAGTATCGTGTTGCTCATCATCGTTTAAATTGTCGATACAGGCTAGTAATCCACTTCCCTGCACAACATGCAGTATCGTGTTGCTCATCACCGTTTATACAGGCTAGTGATCTGCTTCACATCAGCACCGCCCCACGCGGAATAAGCCCTGCCTCTGTTTTCCCTTCATTTCCAAGACACCCCTCATTCATTTCCAAGACTGTGCAAAGTCAGTTTTGGCCTAGCCACACACAAACGCCATCACCAGTGGCTTGTACCACGAACACGCCTTGCGTGTCACAAACACCCTGGCTGCGGCTACCCCCTGTCAGAGACACACAGGCTGCCGGAGGTCTTCTCCTCTTCTTGCGACCCACCCCCTAGGCCTTAACCCTCCCCAAGCTATAGCTCAACTGTGCACTCCTGGAACAGGTGCTGCTGAAATGTGCACCTTGCAATGTTTGCACCCCTGTACCGTTCGATCGCACACTCCTGTACCGCTGAACTGTCCAACCCTGCTCAGCTGTTTGAATGTGCATCCCTGAACCATTCGATCGTGCACTCCGCATGAACTGCTGAAATGTGGACCCTGCGCTGTTCAGCTGCGCGCCCCCCTGCACTGTTCAATTGTGCACCCTGCATGCTTGATTGCGCACCCCTTTACTTGCCTTCGAGAAAAGCTGCGCCTCTCGCTGCCCTTGGGCAGTTTGTTCGACTGGCTTGCTTCCTTTGGCCTATGTTTGGTCATGCTACCCAGTAACCCATCCAACAAGATCACGTCCGGCAAATACTTGGTGCGGGAATTGATGAGGGCGTTGACCTCTGCATATGTGGCTGCAGTTTTCAACTCATAGCGGCTGCGGGGTAGGGCGGCGCGGATGGCCTCCACTTTCAACGTGTCCTCCGTGATCAACAGTGCCTGTGTGTGTGTATGTGTGCGTGTGTGTGTGAGCATGTGTGTGTGTGTGAGCATGTGTGTGCATGTGTGCGCGTATAGCCGTGTGTCTACCTGACGCAGATAATCTTCACCTGCAACGTGTCCTCTATAATCAGATGTGTATATGCGTACGAATGTGTGTGCATGTGTGTGCATGTGTGTGTGTGCTACGGCTGTGTGTCCACCTGACACGGATGGTCGTTATCTGCAACATTAACTCTGTGATCAGTAATGCATGTGTACGTATGTTTATGTGTGTGTATGTGTATTGTGTGTGTTAGTTGGTATGTGCGTGTGTCTATGTGACTTGTGTGGCCTGTACCATCAACGTACCCTCTACAATCAGAAATGCATGTGTGTGTGCATGTGTGTGTGTGCGTGCGTGTGTTTGTGTGTGTGTTTGTGTACATGCCTAGGTGATGTGGATGGCCTCTGCCTTGAACAAGTCTTTTGTAATCTGCAGTGCCCTTTTACCCCCAGCGCCCAAAAGCGAAAGCTAAAATACTGGATCAAGGCAGAGGCCATCCACATCA
>Ga0307948_1002891_pt1 | contig 12601 bp, 11 predicted proteins | sample OrgLakmetagen280_FD_201824 | JGI IMG/M metagenome (GOLD analysis project Ga0307948, IMG submission 201824) | Saline water microbial communities from Organic Lake, Antarctica - #280 | ecosystem: Environmental > Aquatic > Non-marine Saline and Alkaline > Saline | place: Antarctica: Organic Lake...
TGGACATATCGCTGATTGTAACCTGCACCTGATTGTTGGTCCGGTCGATGGAACGCACCACATGACCGATGAGCAAAAACACCGGATCGAGGTCGAGATCTATCCGATCATTGGCCGACATGGCGGGTCGGTTTCGGCCGAGCACGGCATCGGACGGACGAAACGTGACTACCTGTCGTTGTCGCGCAGTCCTGCGGAAATCGCTTTGATGCGCACGCTCAAGTCCGCGCTGGACCCACATGGCATTCTCAATCCGGGACGCATTCTGTGATGCAACCCAACCAGTCCAACTCTGAATTGCGCACGCCGAATTCATTCAAGACCGCCGCAAACAATGCGGAACATCACCCCAACAGAGGAATTTCAACATGATAAAGACACGCCGGGACGTTCTGAAACTGGGGGGTGGAACCGCCGCCCTTCTTGGTCTGGGCCTGCCTGCCCAGGTTTTGGCCCAAGCAGCGGCCAACAGTGGGCAAATCACGGTTGCCTATCCCACCGATGTACCCACGTGGGACCCAAATGCGCGCTCGCTCGCACCAGTCCAATCGCTTTACAAATGCGTCTTTGATCAGCCCTTGACGCAAGCACCAGACCTGACGCTGCAGCCTGCCCTGGTCACTGACTGGGTATTTTCCGAGGATGGTCTGGCTCTGGATGTGACGTTGCGCGACGATGTGTCATTCCATGACGGCAGCAAAATGACATCTGAGGACTTCCGCTACACATTCTTCGAGCGACCGCGCCAAGAGGTGCCAGAAGGCCAAAGGCGGCTGGACACCTCGTTCTTGTGGCGCAAGGTCCAGGAGATCGAGATCGGCTCGCCAACGCAGGCACGTATGGTGTTCTCGGAAGCGATGCCCACGGCAGTGACATGGATGCATTTCCTGTGCAGCTTCATGGTCCCAAAAGCCTATATGGAAGACGTGGGCATCGCCGGGTTTCTAGAGGCGCCGATTGGGACAGGCCCCTACAAGCTGGTCAACTACGAGACCTCGAGCAGGTTGGAACTGGAGGCATTCGCCGATTACTGGGGCGGCACGCCGACGATCAGCCGAGTGACGATGGATATTGTGCGTGATCCGACCGCCCGCGTCGCTGCAATTGAATCGCGCCGCGCCGATGCCGCCATTGATGTGCCGATCCGCGAAGCCTCGCGTCTGGGCAACGCCCCCGGGTTGACGGCGTCAATCGGGCCGGTCACGGATATCACGCTGCTGCAATTGACCAACAGCGGTGGATTTTCGGATGCGCGCGTGCGTCTTGCCGCACATCGCGCCATTGACAAGAGCGCCCTGAACCAGGCGTTTTTCCTTGGAAATGCAGTTGCAATAGACGCCCCAGCCGCACGTGGCACACCGGGCTATCCCGACGATCTGGAATTTGGCTTTGATACCGATATCGCGCTCGCGTTGATGGCGGAAATGGGTCATGGCCCCGATAATCCCATAGAGATCACCTTTGCCACCACCAACGGTGTCTTTCCCAATGATTTCGAAATGGCCCGCGCCATAGCAGGCATGTGGGCCGAGGTGGGCATTAATGCCAGCGTGGAACCGATCGAGGCGTCCACCTATCAAGAGCGGTTGCGCGCGGGCACCCTGCCTGAGGCGACAATGTATCAATGGGGCAACACCACTGGCGATCCAGAACTCTATGCAGGCTATCTTTTGGACCCAAATTCCATCTTTTCAGCGTTCAAGTCGGATAAACTAGGTGAAATGATCACGCCGCTGCTCGTCGAAATGGACACTGACGCGCGGTTCGCGGGATACCGTGCAGTCAACAAGGAGGCGGTCGAGGCAGGCGATGCCATCGGCATTCTGCAAGGTGTCAAGACCGTGGTTCATGTGACGGATTTAAACGTCCAAAGCTATGAAAATGGCTGGATCCTTCCCCACACCTGGTCGGCATGATCTTGTCCGAAGGGCTTGAACAACGGACCAGCTCCAAATGGCACTGGTGATCCTGCGCCTTTTGGGCTGGCGCCTGCTGGTGGCAATACCGACCGTTTTGGCGGTATCGCTGCTGGTATTCATCGTCCTTCGGTTGATCCCTACTGACCCGGCGGCTATGTCGCTGCCGCCGGGCGCCACAGCCGAGGATCTGGACCGCCTGCGCACCGAAATGGGTCTGGATCTGCCAATCGCGTCGCAATACCTGATATGGCTGGGTGATCTGGCCACAGGTCAATTCGGCACTTCGATCTTCTTTCGACGACCGGTAGCGGATCTTGTGGCTGCCGCCCTGCCTAATACTCTCGAACTTGTCATCAGCGGTTTAGTTCTGGGTGTGAGCTTTGGGATGGCGCTGGGCATGGTACTGTTTGCACTGCGCGGCGGCATGGCGGCACAAATGTTGGACCTCGCAGGGTCGGCAATCATGGCGATTCCGGAATTCCTTTGGGGGCTATTGCTCATCATCGTTTTGGGTGTATCGATCCCCTTGCTGCCGTTCTTTGGTCGGCTGGACCCCGGATTGGCTACACCAGACCGCATCACCGGTTCTTTGATGTTGGATGCAGTTTTGACCGGCAATATTCAAGTCTTGGGCAGCGCGTTAAGGCATATGGCACTCCCAGCCATGGCACTTGCAATGGGTCTGGTGCCGCTGGTGATGCGCGTTTTACGCGCCTCGCTGCTTGATGTCGCGCAAGAGGATTATATCCGCATGGCCCGCCTGCGCGGCTTGTCGGAAAGCCGCATTCTGCTGCGTCACGCCTTGCGCAACGCCGTATTGCCGACGGTTTCGCTGATCGGGGTTCAGGCGGGGTTCATGTTTGGCGGGACGTTGCTGATCGAAGTGATTTTCGGCTACCCCGGCCTTGGCAACCTGATGGTTGACGCGGTGCGCAATCAGGATTTGCCGGTGATCCAGACCGTAGCACTTGTTTATTGCGTGCTTGTACTGGCGCTGAATGCTGCGGTCGAAGTGCTGTATTTGACGATTAATCCAAGGCTGCGCTCGACATGAGTGTAATCCATCGGCTGATGCATCCACGCATAATAATAGGAGGCGGCATTGTCGCCTTGTTTGCACTGGCTGCGCTGCTGGCACCTGTGCTGCCGCTGCGAGATCCTGCGTCGCAGGCTCTGTTGTATTCGTTGTTGCCCCCCGCATGGGCGCCAGGGGGCAACCCTGCGTATCTGCTGGGCACCGATAGTTTGGGCCGCGATGTGCTTGCGCATCTGGTCTACGGCGCGCGCACAGCCCTTTATGTCGCTGTGCTGGCCGCGACAGGCGCGATGCTGCTGGGCACCACGCTGGCACTGCTCGCGGGATATTTTGGCGGCTGGATCGACTGGCTGGTGGCACGGGCGGTAGACACGTGGATGTCCTTTCCGCCGGTGGTTTTGGCCCTGATCCTGCTGGTGGGTTTTGGTGCGGGCATCAACAATGTCGTGCTGGCCATCATCATCGTAGACTGGACCCGCTTTGCCCGGGTCATCCGGTCCGAGGTGATCGTGATCCGCCGTCGCGACTATATTGCCGCCGCCAGACTTTCAGGGTTCAGCCATCTGCGCACCCTCGTGTCCGAGGTTTTGCCCGCCACACTCCCTTTGATCCTTACGCTTTTCAGTCTTGAAATGGGTATTGCCGTAATCGTCGAGGCGACGCTGTCCTTTGTCGGGCTGTCTGTGGAAAGCAATGTTCCCGCCTGGGGCGTAATGATCGCCGATGCACGCGTCTACATCTATCAGACGCCTTGGGGCGTTATGCTGCCGGTATTGGCGATTTTTTCCCTTGTTCTTGCCTTCAACCTTCTCGGCGACGGATTGCGGGCTGCCCTGGACCCAAAGCTGCGCCAGCGTGGAGGGGTCGCGCCATGACTGCGACCCTGCAAATCCGCAACCTGACCGTCAGCCTGCGCGGCACCGACGTGCTGCGCGACCTCAGCTTCGACGTCGGTCCCGGCAAGGTCGTGGGGCTTGTCGGGGAAAGCGGTGCGGGCAAAAGCATGATCGGTCGGGTGCTTGCCGGGGCGCTTCCCGACGGGTTTGCCGTCACGCGCGGAACGGCCACCTTTGCCGGGCAAGACCTGACCGCCCTGCCACCCGCCGCACGGCGCGCCTTGCTGGGCGGACGTGTCACCTTCATCCCGCAGGAGCCGCTTACCGCGCTGAACCCCCTGCTCACAATAGGCGACCAGTTCAGCGAGTATCTGGGGCGACTGAGCATTCCGCGGGCCGCGCGACGCGACATCATCCTGAGTGCGCTGGAGCAGGTCGACCTTCCCAACCCGGCGCAGATGATCGCACGCTATCCCTTCCAGTTGTCGGGAGGACAAAACCAGCGCGTGCTGATTGCGATGGCCTTTGTATCGGACCCGGCACTGGTGGTGGCGGATGAACCGACCACCGCACTGGATGTGTCGACGCAAATGTCCGTCGTGTCGCTGATCCGGCGGTTCAACCGCGATAGCTCTACCGGGTTGATTTTCATCACCCATGATCTGCGGTTGGCTGCCCATGTTTGTGACGAGATAGTCGTGCTCTATGCCGGTGAGGTGGTCGAACGGGGGCCCTCGAGCCGCGTGATGGCCAGCCCGCGCCACCCCTACACCCGCAGCTTGCGCGGCTCGATTCCAGAGATGTCAGGGCCGCTGCACCGGCTGATACCGCTGGCAGACTCGATGCCCGGGATCGGCGCTTTTGCGGCCATGCCGGGATGCCGATTTGCTGGGCGGTGTCCTGTGGCCGATCCAACCTGCGCGGCCCGTCCTCCAGCGCCAATGGAACTGGGCGAAGGGCATATGGTGCGTTGCACGCCTGCGTGCCTAGAAGGCGCTGCCGCGCTGACACCCGAACCTCTGCCGCCCGTACCAGAACCGAATGGTGCGCCGATCCTGAGGATCGAGGGTTTGAGCAAGCGCTTTGCTCCGAGGCGCGGGCTGTGGGGACAGGTGCGCGATCCCGGAGTTCTGGCCGTTGACGCGGCTGATCTTGTCGTCAGACCGGGTGAATTCGTGGGCGTCGTTGGCGAAAGCGGGTCGGGTAAATCCACGTTGGCACGATTGATCATGGGGCTGGAGACGCCCAGTGCCGGACGCATTTTGGTGGGCGATACGGATGTCACCCAAGCGAGCCGCGCCGCCCGGGACACACGACTGCAAACTTTGCAGATGATTTTCCAAGACCCTCAATCGGCACTCAACCCGCGCCGTTCAGTTGAACGCCTGATCACGCAGGGGCTGGAGGCATCGGGTGCGCCCGACCGCCCCGCCAGAGCCCGCGCCCTGATGAAAGATACGGGCCTGTCCGCGGATCTGGCACGGCGGTTTCCGTCTGAATTGTCGGGCGGCCAGAAGCAGCGCGTAAACATCGCACGCGCGCTTTGCGTCGTTCCGCGTCTGCTCGTCGCGGACGAGATCGTATCGGGACTGGATGTGTCGGTACAAGCGCAGATCCTGAACCTGCTGATGCGCCTTCGCGACGATCTTGGCATTGCTCTGGTGCTGATCTCACATGATTTGGGCGTAGTGCGCTACTTGTGTTCACGGGTATGCGTTATGCAGAACGGCAAGATCGTCGAACAGGGCGGCGTATCCGATGTATTTTCCAACCCGCAGCACGCTTATACACGCGCGCTTCTTGCCGCGATCCCGCCTGATGATGCAGCCGACACCTGGCCGCCAGCAACCACAAAGGACCCCGCCCATGACGCAGCTTGACCCCAAGAACATCACCGGGGCCATTGGCATGTTGCCGACGCCCTCGACCGCCGATGCGGACCGCTGGCAGTGTGAGATGTCCATCGATCTGGATCAGGTCGCGCAAATGGTCTCACGGGTGCGCGCTGCAGGCATCCGCACGGTAATGACCTGCGGGAGCTTTGGCGAAGGGGCCAGCCTGCTGCCAGAAGAACACGTGGCGCTGACTGCCTGCGTCGCAGACACTTTGGGCAGCGATGCCCTGCTGTTCGCCGGAGCGACCACCCTGAACACCCGCGCCACCATCCGGCTAGGCCGGACTTTGATGGATGCAGGGGCGGACGGGCTGTTTCTGGGTCGCCCCATGTGGATGTCGCTGGACGGTCCCGGCATCGTTCGGTTCTACCAAGATGTCGCCCAAGCGCTGCCTGGGACACCTCTGGTAATCTATGACAATGAGTTTGCCTTCAAGGGGAAGATCGATACCCAAACCTATGCCGAACTGTCCCGGATCCGGGAGATCGTGGCAACCAAGCACATCGGGGGCCCAACCATGTCAGATGACCTTGAAGCAATGGAAGGTCGCATGGCCGTATTGCCAGTAGACAGCCAGTGGGCGGCATTTGCACGGCGCCACCCCGATCAAGCACGTGCCTGCTGGAGCGGAAATGTCGCCGACGGCGCCGAGCCGTTGATCGCGCTAGAGCGTGCCATAGCAAAGCGTGATTTCGACCGTGCCGATGCGATTTGCGCGCGCATGGCGTGGGCGCAGGGCCCAATGTTTCCGGGCGGCAAGCTTGAAAATTTTGTAGATTACAACATTCCGATCGCCCATGCCCGGTTGGAAGGCTCACAGCTGGTGCAAACCGGGCCACCGCGCCCACCATATCTGTTTGCGCCGCAGGGCCATCTAAACGGCGGCCGCGAAACCGGACGCCGCTGGGCGAGCCTGCGCGACGAATTTGATCCGCCCACGGTATAGAAATAGAGAGGTGGTCCTAGTTTTTCGCCAGTTTGCAGCATCGTTAAGATGGATATGGGGTTCATTTAGCCTGCTATTTTCATTTGATCTTTTTTGCTGTCATAGGCTTCATCAGGGGTAATATGCCGTGCGTCGAATGGGGGCGCTCAGCGTTATAGTAGGTAAGCCATTTGCCGATCCCCACCTGCGTCGCTGACCCAATTTCAAAAGCGTTCAGATAGACGCATTCATACTTTTAAGCGTTGATCGTGAAACCTGAATCGTGGGATTCCCATTGGGTTTGATTTGTGATTCACCCTTATTGTGAGGATGTTTCATGTCATCAGCCCCATCGTCAGAACTGCGGGCGCGTTTCAGGGTATATATTGAAGACGGGTTGAGCGGTCGCGCGGCTGCGCGCACGGGTAAAACATCTGCGACAGGAATGATTCAAATATCGCATCCCTAAAATGCAGGCGCATCCTGACCGGCCTGTATTTATTGATGAAACTTCGGTCAAAACCAACCTGACCCGCCTGCGAGGGCGCAGCTTGCGTGGCAAACCCTTGGAAATGACCGCGCCCTTCGGCGCTTGGGGCACGCAAACATTCATCGCGGGTCTGACCCCTCTCGGCAATGCATGATACCCTGATCGCGCCTTGGGAAAAAACCGGCCCCTTTCGTGCATGTGAACATGCGCTGCCGAGCAGTGAATGGATGGAGAAGCCTTTGCCGCATGCATTCGGGGAGTCCTTGCGCCAGAACTGGTGCCGGGAGCCGTCATAATCTGTGACAACCTGCCGACGCATCCCAACAAGGATGCCGCCCAAGCTTTGAAAGATGTCGGTTGCTGGTTCTTCTATCAGCCACGTTACAGCCCTGATCTCAATCCGATCAAAATGGCCTTCTCCGAACTGAAAAGACACCTTCGACGGATTGGCGCCAGAACCTTCGATCAGATGTTCGATGCTTTGTCCGAAGTCTGCAACCTGTTCACGCCACAAAAACGCTGGAACTCCTTTTGCGAGGCAGGGATATGGATCAAGTTCAAGCCTCTGGCCTTAGGCCTGCTCTTCCTCCGCCCCGTCCGCTTTGAAGCCTATGGCCACGACGAATTTCTCCGAGCTGTCCTGGCGGCTCGCCGGGGGTTTGTAATTCGCCACTTTGCGAAAGCGTTTCTTGAGCAATTGCTGCAATTCACCCTCGGCCCCGCCCGCCAGCACCTTGGCCACGAATGTGCCGCCCTCGTCCAATACGTCAAAAGCAAAATAGGCCGCCGCTTCGCACAGGGCGATGATCCGGTTGTGGTCTGTTTGCTTGTGCCCGGACGAGGAGGCGGCCATATCCGACATCACAACATCCGCACGCCCCCCCAGCCACTCCTTGACCTGCACGTCGGCGTCGTCTTCCATGAAATCGAGCTGGTGGATTTCGCAGCCAGCGATCGGCTCCATCTCTTGCAGGTCAATCGCGAGGATCGTGCCGCGCGCCTTGCCGCCCTTCTCGCCCAGAATGTTGGAGCGTTTGACGGCTACCTGACACCAGCCGCCGGGCGCGGCTCCCAGATCGACGATTCGCGCGCCGGGCACGAGAAAGCGGTATTTGTCGTCCAGCTCCATGATCTTGAACGCCGCGCGCCCGCGATACCCTTCGGCTTTCGCGCGTTTGACGTAGGGATCGTTGAGCTGGCGCTGCAACCAGCGGGTCGAGCTGAGCTTGCGGCCCCGCGCGGACTTCACCTTGACCTTGAGATCTCGCTGCCCGCGCCCCGATGTGTTCTTTCCTGTCGGAGTCTTGCCCATCAGAATGTCCCTTCTTCGAGCACGCCATCCGCACTCATCTGTGCATATAGCAGACCTTCGCGCAGACCGCGATCTGCCACGCTGAGCCTGTCGGTAGGCCAGCATCGCATGAGGGCCTGCAAAATCGCGGCCCCCGACATGATGAGCGCAGAGCGGTCGTGCCCGATGCAGGGGTCCACCCTTCTGCCCTCCGGACCCATGGCGAGATAGTTGTGAATGACTTTGTCGATCTGAACGCTTGTCATGCTCAGCCCGTCCACCTTTGTGCGGTCATAGCGGCGTAGGCCCAGATGGCTGGCAGCGACCGTCGTAACCGTGCCGGATGTGCCGACGATCTGAAACCGCTCCTGCGGCTGCGCCGATTGGTAGGGGGTGAAATCGGTAAGGTTTTCCTCGAAGAACCAGCTCATCAGAGCGAACCGCGCGGAATCGTCCTCTACATCGGCGAATTGATCGCGCAGGGTTGCCACGCCCAGCGGCACGCTGATCCAATCGACCACCTTCGCGGCGGGAATGTCCGTCGGGGCCTGAACGAAGCCGTTGTGCAGGCGCATGATGGATTGCGCGCGATCCTTTTTCGGCACGCCCGATATGTCGATCCACACCAGTTCGGTCGAGCCGCCGCCGATGTCCACGACCAGCAGGTTCTCGGTCTTACGGCTCACCAGCGGCGCACAGGAGATCACGGCAAGCTGCGCCTCTTGCTCGGGCGAGATGATGTCGAGGCGCAGGCCCGTTTCCCGCGTGACGCGGCGCATGAACTCCTCGCCGTTGACCGCCCTACGGCAGGCTTCGGTCGCCACGAGGCGCATACGTTTCACTTTGTTACGGCGCAGTTTTTGCTGGCAAATGCGCAGTGCCTGTACGGTGCGAGCCATTGATCCGCGCGACAAACGCCCGGTCTTCTCAAGCCCCGCGCCAAGCTGCACGGACTTCGAGAAACTATCCACCACATGGAATCCCCCGCCTTTCGGCTGGGCGATCAACATGCGACAGCTATTTGTGCCCAGATCTAGGGCCGCATAGAGGTCGTTCGATCTGGACGAAACTGGCGCAGGGCTCAGAGACGTCTGTGTGCTACGTTCGAGCGCGCCCGCACCTTTGGAGCGCTTTGGCGCCATGGTTTGCGCCTTTCATTACGTGTTGCGAAGAGTGTACGCCTTGCGCCGCCGTCGTGCAAGCGCCCGCGCGGGCTCAAGGGCCGTTCTTTTTGTCTCACCTCACGATCATCATGCAAATTGTGATGGTTGATACCCCTCGTGTGCCGCACTCAGCCGGTGTAGTCAAAAGTCGCGGACGGGATCGTTATTGTCGAAAACGACATCCGGTGTCGGGTGCCCGTCGGATAGAGAAGGCGGAACGCATATCTGGGTTGGAGGAATCGCGCATGGCTGATGTAGTGATTTTGTATTGGCGCGACATTCCCGCGCAGGTGATCGTGGGCAAAGGGCGCCGGGCGCAAAAGCGCATTCTGCCCGAACGGTTCGAGCAGGCGATCGACCGCGCGGCCATGAAGGTCGGCGCGGACGACGCCGACGCCTATCTCGCCGAATGGCGTAAGGCCGACCCTTACACCCTGGGTGGCGATGACGCCGCCGTGGCCGACGCCGAGGCGGCCCGGCTGGACGCCGAATACGACCGCGCGCGTATGAAGGCGCTGATTGCAAACGATGGCTGGGCCTGAAATCCGCCCCTTTGACACAGTGAGGAGCCAGCTTATGGCACTGTTGAATTTCCGAAAAAAAGTTGCAGCGCCCGCTACGGTAAATCCCGAGATCGAGGCCTTTGTGCAGGATTTCTCCATTGAGGTGATGCCGCGCACGGCGGAAAAAGTCGAGGATTTCCGCGATATCTTGCCCGCAGGCACACGGGTCTACATCGCCCATATCGAGGGTACCCCGATCGAGGAGATGGTCAGCACGGCCAAAAGGCTCCATGAGGGTGGCTTCAAGGTCATGCCGCATTTTCCCGCGCGCATCATCAAGGATCGTGCGATGCTCGCCGACTGGATCGCACGCTATCAGGGGGAGGCGGACGTCAAGCAGGCGTTGCTGCTTGCCGGGGGCGTGACGACGGCGCACGGTGACTTTTCCGACAGCATGCAATTGATGGAAACAGGCCTGTTCGACGCCGCCGGGTTCGATCGGCTGCACGTGGCAGGCCACCCCGAGGGCAACCGCGACATCGACGTCAAAGGTGGCCGTCTGCGCGTCGACGAGGCGCTCAAGTGGAAAAACGGCTTTCAAAGCCGCACGGATGCAAAAATGGCCATCGCCACGCAGTTCGCGTTCGAGGCGCAGCCGATCATCGAATGGGCCGATAGCCTCAAGCATGCAGGCATCACCCTGCCCATCCACATCGGCATCGCGGGACCGGCCAAATTGCAAACCCTGATAAAATTCGCGATCGCCTGCGGGGTGGGTCCGTCCCTCAAGGTCCTGCAAAAGCGCGCAATGGACGTGACCAAACTGCTCCTGCCATACGAGCCCGATGAGATCGTCGCAAACCTGGCCGCGCACAAGGCCGCCAACCCCGATTTCAACGTCACCCACGTGCATTTCTTTCCATTGGGCGGGATCAAAACCAACGCTACCTGGACGCAAACACACGGCGGCGCATCCGCAGTGCCTGCAAACGCCTAAGAAAGACTGACATGACCAGAACAATCGTAGAATCCAAGACCAAGACCGCCATCATCGGCTTTGACCAGCCGTTTTGCGTGATCGGAGAGCGGATCAACCCCACCGGCCGCAAGATCCTCGCCGAGGAGCTGGAGCGCGGCGATTTCTTCCGCGTGGAGGCGGATGCGATTGCTCAGGTTGCGGCAGGTGCCAACATCCTCGATGTGAATTCTGGCGCTGTCTTCTCCAACAAAATGGCCGAAGATCCGCGTTACGCCGACAATAACTTCGTCGAGCCGATGCTGATGCCCGAGATGATCCGACGCGTGCAGGCCGTCACCGATTGCCCGATCTGCATCGACAGCTCCGTGCCCGGCGCGCTGGAGAACGGGCTGGAGGCCGCCGAGGGCCGCCCGCTGCTGAACTCGGTGACGGGCGAGGAAGAGCGGCTGGAGCTGGTCCTGCCGCTGGTCAAGAAATACAACGTGCCAGTGGTGGCGATCAGCAACGACGACACCGGAATTTCCGAAGACCCCGACGTGCGTTTCGCCGTCGCCAAGAAGATCGTTGAGCGCGCGGCGGATTTCGGGATCCCCGCCCATGACATCGTCGTCGATCCGCTGGTCATGCCCATCGGCGCCATGGCCACTGCGGGGCATCAGGTCTTTACCCTCGTGCGCCGCCTGCGCGAAGAGTTGGGCGTGAACACCACCTGCGGGGCGAGCAACATCAGCTTTGGCCTACCTAACCGCCACGGCATCAACAATGCGTTTTTGCCCATGGCGATGGGGGCGGGCATGACGAGCGCGATCATGAACCCCGTGGCGCTGCCCATCAACGCCGCCAAGATTGCCGAGAAGAAGGCCGAGCTTGCGGCGCTTGGTCTCGTATTGCCCGAGGGGATGGACGATGAGGCATTTGTGCAGCTGTTCGGCATGGGCTCCACCCTGCCCCGGCCCGGCAAGGAGATGGAGGCGATCCGAGCGGCGAATTTCCTTTTCGATCGCGATCCGCACGGCGGCGACTGGATCAAATTCAACAAGGTCGCACCCAAGGCAGGTCAGGAAGGCCGCGGACGTGCGGGCCGCACCGGTGGCCGCCGCCGGGGTTAAGGCGCGCGGGCCCAGACCATCGGAGGGGAGTGTCCGGCACTGCCGTTATTGCCAAAAGTGACGCAGGTCGCTTAAGCGCATTCATCCCGTAGCTGCCTGCTCAATCGTGCGAGGCGTTTGATGACGACGCAGATATCCACGCACTATTGGCCCACGCCTATGGCACGCAATTTGCGATCAAAAATGCGGGTGTGGCGGACCATATATCCAACAACGATATTTATAACTCACTGTTATAAATATCTATTATCTTTCTTTGAAGATTATGTACCACGTAAAATACCACTTAGAGCATGTCGCGTTTAATCGGCTTTATAGCCTGCGGCTTTGAAGAAGTTGTAGCACTTTTCGTCTGTGAAGAGTTCTGAAACGTGACCAACGGCCTGCCATAGCTGGTCATATGTTCTGGCCACCGCTTTTCGGATGAGCGCCTTGAGCTTCGAGAAAGTCATTTC
>Ga0307948_1002895_pt1 | contig 12586 bp, 12 predicted proteins | sample OrgLakmetagen280_FD_201824 | JGI IMG/M metagenome (GOLD analysis project Ga0307948, IMG submission 201824) | Saline water microbial communities from Organic Lake, Antarctica - #280 | ecosystem: Environmental > Aquatic > Non-marine Saline and Alkaline > Saline | place: Antarctica: Organic Lake...
TGCTCGCGGATGCGGGGGGCACCGCTGCTGAAATCTCGGAATTCTGGCATCCGGCATCTGGCATCGGCATCTCGTAAATCTGCCCCTTCGGTCCCATAACAACAACGATGCCACTCAGGGTCTTTACCAGGAGGCAGTATAATGTTTTGGAGGCTGGAGGGACAATTCGGTGGTGGTTGGGGGGTGGTTGGTGCAAGCCCAGGGTACCCCCCAAAATAGCAAAAATACGTTTGCGTATTATACGCGTATGTCGTATTAATGGCGTATTAATCCGTATGGGACGTCTCAAAAGTCCTACGTCTCAAAAGTCCGTATGACCCATCCCTGATATATTATATATTATACATAAGCATGGGTAACTAGGGTGTGTGATTTTGCCAGCGAGGCTCGACGAGCGTCTTTGAGGGCGAGGCTCATCGATATAGGCCCTAGTTTGTGCATTACGGTTAGACTTTCTGAAGCTTGCGCGGATATATATATCTCTCATTGCCTGGACAGGCAAACGCACATCATATTGGCCGGAAATATATTCTGATATGTGATAATATTATGTACAAAATTTCTGCCCATTCTGGGGCGTCGAGAAATGAAAGTCTGACACCTTCCTGAACAGACTGTGACATCCTTAATTATACAATAGTATTGGAAGCTCATTAAAAGGCCGTTGTTGGGCCGTTGTTGGGGCGGAAATTGCCTAATAAGGCCAAAAACTGGCAAAAAGCAAATGTTGCAATCGTATAATACGGCCCGATTTGTTCAATACGGTAATACACGCATTTAATACGATACGGCGTATTATACGAACGACACATCCCTGGTATACCATGTGACCATGTGACCATGTGCCAATACCACAGCACGTGTACGAATACCATTTTGTTTCTAATTCTGTGTTGATTCAGTACAGCATTGCGCATTTTGTGATGTCAAACAACATATCCTTTCTTACATATTATATCAATACTTAGTAAGCTAGCATACGCACATGCTTTTCTGCTTTGCCACAACTCAATAAACGAAATAATGATAAGCATTGATGCTGCTGTATAAGTTTCTGCACAGTACTGTAGGGTACCGTAATGAATATGAGGTTTGAACGTACCCAACTAATTAACCCCACGGCGGCCATTGCGAGGGGGACAACACATAATGATCAAGGACAATGCAAGCCTATGCGACGTCTTTTTGCCCCTTTCCTGATTGAGCAAGCGTACATCTTCAAAGGCCGAAGCAAAAAGAAACATGCGTTAAAAGGCAGAAGAACGGGGCAAAACACGTTGCTGCAGCACAAAAAAATGTTTAAAGTGTTTTGACTAGGATTTGAACCTAGGATCCCTAGAATACTATTGAGTTTTCTGCAGCATGCAGAAGAACTTAAGAACTTGAGTTCTTGTAGGCGAGTGACATGTGTGATGCACTTTTGCACAACCATGTCTGCCTTTGCTTTTTTGCTATTTCTTGCAGAGTTCTTTCTTTTCCCTCCCTCGTTTCCGTTGCCCCTAGTGTCTAGCCCGCTTTTTATTTTCTTTGTTTTTGTTCTTTGCGCATATCTTGCGTCCGCAGACTGAAGTGTGTGTCTATAAGAGCTCGCCTCTTAGGATGATATAGCGGTTTTCTGCGTGTTCTTTTCTGGGTTCCCCTTCAGTTTTTGGTGTTGATGCCCCCTTCCCGCTCTGTAATTATTCTGCCTATAACGAGCCGTAACGAAACCAGTTATTTTGCACCAATGTGAAGTTCACGATGCCTTTTTCATACTAATGTTTTGATTAATCAGAACTCACCACGAGGGATTCCGAAACATTTGCGGTACGCGGTGACACAAGTACCCTACAGCACACACATTCACACACACATACACACACCAGCATTGGCTGAGATAGGGGCAGCAAAGGACGGAGGGCGGCATGTGCAGGTTGCCACGGAGGAAGCAGGGGCAGGCCACAAAGTACTCCTTTACTGGCAATAGCTGCACCACCCTGCAAACACACAAACGCACACACACAAACAAACAAACAAACAAACAAACAAACACACACAAACGTTAAGTTTGGTCAGCAGCAAATTTATAAGTACTTCTCTAGCAAAAACGACTGCAATGCCCTGCATACACACGCAAATTCTGCTACATATGCGCAAAAATGATAGTGCATGTGAAGGGACGGCAAAGTAAGTCATACGCACATATTTCTAGCACCATACTTTCTGCTCTTACCCTGCTGAGCACCGTTAGAGGGTTTACTTATGCCGCACTAATGGAGTAGCTGACAAGGTTTAAAAGTTCAAAAGACGTTTGCAAGAATTATAACGAAGAATAGGAACGCAACATAATCCGGCAAACGAGCAAAAGCGTGTTCCTGCAACTCTTTGCTCATTAGATATCTCACATCTAAGCAGGTTTGGCCAGATCCATGTTACAACACCGCATGCACGTAACATCAGTGTGAGAACACACATGATTGCACCGTACTTAATGTACAGGTCCACGTGATGACACCGTATGCACGCAACCCAGTGTGAGAACATAAGCAAAATTTATTGTACTAAACGTACAGGTCCACGTGATGACACCGCATGCACGTAACATCAGTGTGAGACATAAGTAAATGCACCGTACCAAACGTACAGCTTGAATAACACGGCTAACCCTGCATTAGCAAACACCACCAGCATCTGTTGGTTCCTCTGCACATAGACGAGCACCACAGCTCTTAACTGCACTGAAAGGTGTACTGAAGTGCAACAGCTCATGCGTTGAGCAAACACGCACCAGCAACATGGCAGGCCACCCGGGCGCAAACGCACACACGCCTGCCGCCACCAAGAAGCTGGACACGGGCAGCAGGGGGCGCGTGAAGGCTTTGAGAATGCTTAAAACTGGGACGACTTTCATCCATCCTACACAAGATATCAAATAAGGCGGCCCTTTAATATTAACAGTGTGGCAGCTTTGAAGTGATTGCAATCCATGCTGTACACACACGATCCTAAGGACACTGCATGCAGTTCCACGAGGACGCACAGGACTGGCACCGTGTCCGTCCACCTTGCACAGGGCAGAACATTTGCACTGCAATGCGACAACTCAGTAGTGCACTGCATGCAATTCCATGAGGACGAACAGGACTGGGGTCGCATTAACCCACCCACCCACCCACCCACCCTGCACATGGCAGGCAAAGCATGCTGCTTGAAACAATCGTACAACGCGTGGATATGCCCAATCTGAGGTCTTGGCATTGTAAGATCTTATAACACAGCTCAGCCATTAATAAGGTGTCGAGGCATTTCTCTCTGCCACAGGTAAAAGAGATACGGCTGATAACGAGCCACAGCACACCCTTGCGTTGACCCTGTGCTTGCTCAAGCAAAGACGTCCAACCAGGGCCTCAGCTTAGCAATAACGGCCATCTGTATCAACGACCCCCCTCTTACCTCCTTGAGAAGATCTTACCGGCACTCACCAAGGAATTCTAGTGCACACTTACTCCAACATGTCAAGGCTTGCGTATCTCTTGTCCAGCCTATGAACATCCAGTCTAGTAGGTCAGATTCCAAGGCTAGGTTACCGTTTGCCCAGCTGTCTGATACTGTCTCATGCACAGCTGTCTGATGCACACACTGTCTCATGCACAGCTGTCTGATACTGTCTCATGCCTTGCTTCTGACAACGACCGTCACGAGCACAGCTATCTTACCAACTAGTACCCCTGCTAGTGGCATATACCAAAGTAGGCTCCCACTGGCAGCTCAGGGCCCACACACGTGAGCACAGCCTCCGACACACGATTATCTGCCAGATCAATAATGACTCATCTGTTATTAAGACTCATATTTTTCCTATTTTGTGGATAGAGGCAATAAACACAGACAGCCACCCAGTAATATAGTGACTTAACCTAGTACCTATCGCACCTCAGCGTAGTAATTACCTCACACGTGTGAGCATAGCCTCCAGCAAATAGCACAACACACTTTACCCAGCACTCCATAATCTAGCTCTCGTCGTTTAATCTAGCACCCCTTGCATAATCCAGCACCCATTCCATAGACTAGCACTCATTGCATAATCTAGCACACATTGCATTGCAGCGCTATCACCTAGCACAGGGTGGCGCCCCCTTCGCCTTGAGCGACTGCCCCCCCTAGTGAGAGCAGCAGCTGTCGGTGGTCCTTGCAGCGTCTGTGCGAGAGTGAGTGGGGTCACGGCCTCAACAGCGTCCCCAGGATCGAATTGATGTTGGTTGTGTGAGGGGGGCAGGAGCACTGTTGGCGAGGGGTGCTGCTGCGGTGGGGGCCTGTGTAGGTGCTGGAGAAAAGGAGAAGGATGCGGGGTCTGTTGGTGCTGCTCCTGCCGGCGCGGCCCACGCGTTTTCCTGCCTTGACGCTGCTGTGTGATCAGCCCTGTGTGTATGTGTGTGTGCGTGTGCGTGTGCGTGTGTGTTTGTGTGTGTATATGTGTATATGTGTGTGGTGTGCTTTTCAATGTGTGTGTATGTGTGTGTGTGTGAGGCACGAGCTTGCAGTGCTATACGACTCCTACGTTCATGCTCATACTCATTTCTGCATATTTGTTATTGGAACATTTGTTAGCCCACCTGTATGCCATTCACGTGTATGCCACGCATTGTTGTACGTAAGTTGGCTCCCTAGAGTGGGGCCTGCAGAGACGAGGCTGCCCGTGATCTCCTGTGCATGAGTGCGTGCATGCGTAAGCATGTTTGTCTCATGCTTGATCAGTGAAACACTAGATGTTTTTGCTTGCTGAAAGCAACTAAAGGTGATAAGAAAGCGCTGCGAGGGTGTCCGTAGGCACTAGCTCTTTCTTTGCATTCCAAGCTGTACCTCCACAATTCATTCCCCTGCCATTTGCACACTACGTTGCACCCAATTTTACAGGCCTCTTCATCCGTTATCTCTCTTCCTTTCGGTTTGCCAAAGAGCAGTGTTGCTTATTATATCAAATTTTGAGAGCCTCTAGTGCTGTACCTGGGTGCGCGGTCGGCTCACGCGACCACTCTGCCTATGTGCCGTGCCTACTGCAGTGGGGGGCTGTTGTGTAGCCCCACTTGCATCATCAAAACTCAGTGGCTGTAGGAGGAAGTCAAGCTCTATGTAAGTGAATGCAGGGGGTGGATCTGAGGTGTGCTGTTGCATTGCCTGCGAGTGAGTTTAAGCATGTGTATGCACGTGTGCATTGTTTTTTTGTGTTTGTTTGTTTGTTTGTGTGTGTGTCTGTTTGTGTGTGTATTTTTGTGTGTGTGGAGTGCGTGTATGTGTGTGTATCTGTGTGCGAGAGTGTGTGTGTGTGTGTGTTTGTGTGTGTGTGTGTGTGTGTGTGTGTGTGTAAACGGTCTCACCTTTTGACTTTTAACAGGTTCGTTGGAAAACGCCCGCTTTTTTATCGTCTGTACCAAAAAAATACAAAAAATATTGCTGTGATTGTAACGTTACAACCATCACAAGTTGGTGACATTTCAGCATGCTGTCACACAAACAGGCATCTTTTAGAAGTACCTCTGCTCAGGGGGTCTTTCAGGGCGGGAACTCCTCCAATCAGCTGACCAAGGTGAAGACCAAGCTTGCTGTACCTGATTACCTCCAGTAATAGGATCAAGCACAGGAAGGCACAGCCCCCCTCACGCTCGCATCTCCATGACGATAGGCATTGGGTGTACGCAAGCAACAATGCTTTTACTCGACGTCTATCCAGATGTGCAATTAGCTTTAGCTTAACCCTGCTCTCACGCAAGTCCTGTGCCAATGGCAATCTGGCTTCAGTATCAAAGGCCAAAAATGCCTCAAACTGCCCCACAAGTGTTCCTGATCCTCAACAATTAGCATACCGAGATCCTCCTGTGTTGCAATACTTGAAAATGAGCCCCATGAAAGGGATGCGGGCATCTTTGTCACTTCCTCCTATCTTATCCTTTGGAACAGCTACGCAGAAGTCCACGGGCAACCACGTGTTCCCTTTCTGTACGGGATGAGACCTCAGGCGTGGAGTTTCCTTTGGCCCAAAAGTTCTGGTGCGTTTTTGAGGGAGCGTGCTTTTGCTTAGTATACAGTAAATTTCCCATTACGCTTACTTCGTTGCACACGGAAGGCATACAAACTGGCATGGGTTCTTAGGGTTTAGGCAACCTTATCGACTGATTCTGTCTGAGGGGAGCACAAAATTATAACTGCCCACCCACTGAGCCTTAGCAATCAGGTTCTTGGTCAACAAGCCTAAGGCAGCTTGCTTCCTCCTTATCCATGGGAGTGGTTTTTCACTACCAGCATAGATGTTTCTTTTTTGTTTCTTCTTCCATGACTCTGTCACTGGGTGATCTAGCATGGCCGTATTGTTGTAAAGAGTGGCCTGCACGCCACGGCATTGAGCATGTGCACAAAAACCAGCAACAATTAGGAACGTACACCCACAGACAGAGCAATTAAACAGTACAGGAATATTGGAATTTCAGCACGAGCAAGAGAGCATTATACATTTTTAAACATGCCCGGGCACGTTGGGCTGCGTGGCAGTCCCCCTCTGGCAGTCTACCAGCACGGTCACGTGTATGAATGGTGTGCCTGTGGTGCGATGACCATGGTTTCATTGCTTGAGCGATCAGGCTACGCTCACCGTGCTCGCTTTGGTTCTAAGTTCCGCTCCGCGGCCTTTCAGCCGCTTCGCTTGTACCTTCGGCGGTTCACTCGCTGCCGCTCGCTTCACAATTTAAAGAATTGTCAAGTGGTGGACCTGCGGTGCACCCTTAATGGGGGGGTGCGCGATATGGCGGGTCGAGATACGACTTGAGCATCCGTCGTTTCAACGGGTAGTGTGACTCGTGGCGAAGAATAGGCTTCAACATCTTCTTAATAAATGCTCCATGTGTGTGATTGGCTTGCCAATTCAATAAAATAGTATCGGCTCCTATCCTCATACGCTTTTGGAATGCTAACAATTTACATATTATAAGTGCATCCTTAATTCGTGCATCAGGCTCTGTACCATTGTAAAAATTACAAAAAAATTACTACAAGTTATCAGAGGTGGTCGACGGAGCAAAAGTCCTGAAAATGTTCCTTTTTCAATGCAAATCGTGTTAAGATAACATAACTAGATGTTTATGAAGTTTGAGGCCAAATGGACTACCCCAGTGGTCTGGGCAGAAATCCAGTTCAAATTTTGGCACTAAATGTTTACGTAGAGAGCCATCACGCTCTACCCAGGGTCTCTTTTCACCTCAAAACACGACAGGAGTACTTCTTTTATGATCAGAAATCGTCTGGGATGCTGAAAACCGGATTTGGTGGAACTTGGTTCTCCACCCTTTTTGGCACCCCTTTTGCTGATTTTTCTTAGGGAAATGGGCCAAAATGGGGTACCTGGCCAACTACTGCTCCGTTTTGCCCCATTTTTGTTGCAATGATATTCTTTATTAAAATGTAGACCATTCATATAGAAATGACACAAATCGGGTCAGTTGGTGGTTAGGTATGACAGATTGGTGGTGAAAAGTGGGGTTCACGCCGCGGGCAATTAGGCAAGTGTGCCCCTACTGGCACCTTTCAAGCTCAGGTGTTATCTACATCTGGGTGCTAAGCTTAGAAGTTGCCAGCTGGGGCACCCAAACTCTGGGAACATTTCAAAAGTACCCCTAATTCAGGCCTTCGTCGACCACCTCTGAAAAATTATGCATCGATTCCATCAATTTACCATCAACTGTGAATGTGTGAATGTGCACAAAATCTGTTTCATGGCACCTGGTGCAAGTGAAATATTGACTGTCCACTGCATTTCTCAAAATGTGACGATGGAGCTGGGACCCCGTACTCATCGCTCGTGTCAACCTAAGAAAATATAACTTCGTCGAAATTTGGGTCTTGTATGTACTATAACATAGGAATTGTCGGTCGTGCCGGTTTGCGAGCTGTTTACAAAGAGACTCTCAGCCCTCCTAATCGGAAATGCTGTGCTAAACCTGTACATGTTTAAAGTGTACTGGATTGCTGCTGACACGATTTTTATCAAGGGGTAAACCACTGGCGGAAGAAAAACCGGCTTCGGTGATATTCTGGATCGTCATTGTTGCAGTAGAATTAGCCTTGACATACATGTCTTCAATCTTCTGGAGTGGTTGCTTGCAACCGTGAGCCGATGCGCATTGTCCTGTTGTTTTTGCAGGACGGGGGACACCTTCCGTTGCCTCGGTGCCTCCACCCGCTCCAAAAAGATCATGTTCTTATCTGTCAAGGTACGCGAGGTGAACGCAGCTTGACTTGCAAGCACAAAGGTAAAAAAACTGGTTTGTTGCAGAGGAGTAATCAGACAAACCAGCAGAGCACTAGTCCTTGAAGGACTCAAATGTCCCTGTGAAATAAAACTAATGCTGCACAGCAAATGTGATCATTCTCAGTGTAGCGATGGTCGTGGATGTAATAACAGCCTTTTTTATCAGAGATATTTTGATGAATTGTTTTCCTGCAATTGTTGCTGAACAGGGAAAGATTAAACAGAGAGTTTACAGATAAAGTCATCAGTCAAAACGTGTGACTGCTAGGCTGCGTATGTAAAACGTGTAAAATTTGTGATAGTTGAACAGGGAAAAAGGTGGTAACCTAATCATAACCTTTTATGGCTTTCATTTGAATTGCAAAGGTTGCACCTGGCTTATGAGGAGTTGTACGCCCATAGCTCATAAATGACAAATAATTGAAAAGATATGACTAGAAAAGCTGCTGTCTAAGTTGTCTTGCACAGAAATTTTCTACATCAGGTAGATGGGTTTGCGAGCAATGCTGATTTCTGTGTGGAGAGGAAACACAGGAAAATTAAGGTATGAGAGCAAAGACGCATACATTGCACATACTCACACGTTTACACATGTATACACATACACACACGCTTGCATACAACAAACAGGTCTACACAGCCGCCTGCTACATTGAAGCAGAAAAGTGCGCGAGGGTGAGTGTGTGTGTGCACCTGTTCTTGTGTGTGTATATATGCATGCATGTGTGAGGTGTACGTGCGTGGGTGTGGGTGTAAGTGTTTTCATGCGTTTATGTGTGTGTGGGTGCGTGCACTTGTTTCTTACTTGCTGAGCATCCATAGACTCACACAGCCAAGTGGTTGCATGCGCTGATACACACACGCATACGCAGACACATGCACATTTATATACAGGAGCTGGGAGTGAGGGACCGAGGAGGGTTTTTCAAAGCCTCCAGCGACGACGTGGATGATGCATTTTGCAGCGCGCTTTTGGATGGAGCCTTCCATAAGGCAATTCTTGTGCGGCTGGTTCGAGATGTGAGCGGGGAGATGTGAGTGTACTCATGGTGTCCGCCCAAACACGTGCAGATTGTGGTATGTTTATTAGGAAGTTTTTGTACTACTGCGTCTGACTTGAAGTCTCTCGAATGCAAGTCAGTTCGGTAGCTTTCTCTGAAGCAGCATTTTTGGAGCAGGTCAGAACGGTGGAAAGAAGGCGAATATTTACGTGTGTTTTGTGATTGAGAGAGGAAGGAGGAGAGATTTTGTATTTTGAAGCAATTAGGCGTGCCAAGCGTTTCAAAGCTAATGTTCACATCCTGTATTATATGCGTCTTATGCAGACATACATGTGCCACATGCACATACCACTGTTTGCAGGTTTGCTGGGGCCTTGAATGACACCCTCGTGCCTCGCATGACTATGACAGGTGAGCATCGTTTCTTTCTACCGTCGCTTGCTTGTTTCTCGTCACTCTCTTCTGATAAATGCTTCTCTTGACCACATCCATCCCTACTTTGGTAAGTCTTGTTAAATTATTGCTGTTACCCCCCTTCATCCTTGTTTCTGTTTTTGTCGGCCGCTTCCTTTTCCCTCTCTTCTTCTCCCATTTCTTGTCGACCGCTGTTTGGCACCTGCGGGATTGGGCTTGCTTTGTGCACAATGTTTTATTCCTTGGCCTTGGCCTTTGCGTATGCAATGTTTTCATGGTCTTTTCAGCAAGGTGACCCTGCTCCTTCTTGAACGCGTATAGCCCAGTTCCTCTTTCTACTTTGTGTACTGACTTGCAGGAGAGCTGAATGAGCTTGGGGCCTTTTCAAATATCTTCCAGGGCAAAAACCTGGTAGAGGGAACAGAGGTAGGGCACAGGAGCATCCGCATACTCTGCAAGGGTCTGCTGTTGCGTATGGTGTTGCGTGCCACTGTGTGGTATGTTGTGTGCGGGTTCGTCTGAAACTTTAGTATTAAGTTCTCGACCGATTCTTAATACTTACGTTGCCATCATGGCGATGAAGCAATTTGTGCATTGCCTTTGTTTAACAGGCTGAGATTTAGTAGGGGGAGAGCTTCATTTCCCTTCTGAAGTTTGCATGTTGCATCATTTGCAAAAAGGGAGTTCATTCAGCCTATTGCGAGCATGTGCTGTCAGGCCTGCGCCTTGCGGACCCTTCTGAGGCTTGCATTTTATGAAGCTGTTGGCCATTGTGGTGTCCTTAATCCATTCTGCAACCTGCATGGACATCACATCTGCTCAAAAGTCTGAGTCATGAACTTCACACTTTCCTCCCACGCACAGGTGGCAATGTTTTGGAACGTTGCTACTGATGAGCTTGACGTCCTGGTCACACCCCCCCAGCAGGGGTTCAGAGATTATGCCAGCATGACGCCCGAAACGAAGATCAAGTGAGTGGAATGCAAGCACTGTTGAAGCTTGTGACCTGTGGATGTGCAGACTTTCAGAGCCTATGGTAATAAGCGATAAGTGCATAAGGACCAATGATCCCCACAAGGGCAACAAGCTCTGGGGTGGGTTTATAAGGGGCGCAATGTGCTTTTAGATTTATGGTTGGGGTTACGGTTTAGGGGTAGGGTTAGGATTTCTTGGTGGTGACATGAAACATCTAAAGGGTAGTGACATGAAACATCTAAAGGGGTAAAATATGTTTTGGCTCTACCATACAGAGAATATATCACGCCGCAAAAATAATGGTTTTGAGGGGTGCGGCTAACTGCGGCCAAAAATAAAATAAATATTTTTGGGGCTGGTGCGGATTAGTGAAAAATAATTATTTTTGAGCGATTTAATAAATTATTTTTGAGGATGACAGCGAGGATGATGGGGGAGAGCAGTGCGAGCGAGGAAAATGGGGAGGGCAGCGAGGAAGAGAGCGAGGGGGAGGGCATGGGGATGTGGAGGGAGAGGGCATGGACTAGATTGTTGAATTTAATGATCGAGCACAAGTTGTGTGGGTTGCGCGCAAACACAGAGTTGGAACGAGAACTTGGTATGAGCAACTGCTAGAGAGAGTGCAGTCAGCTTTTTGAGCAGTTTGACAACGCTTGCTTGGTGGTACCAACCTGCCAGACTCATGTTTGCAAGCAGAGGGTGGCGACAGCCCACCCTGTGGTCAATATCTTTTGCAAAAGTAACTTTTATGCATGTAATGAAGCAATGGTAAGGTCTGGGGCCACATCAGGGGTTGCTTGGCCCTGCGGAATTGTGCGGATAGGATAATAGTGATTATTGAAAGGGGTGCAGATTGGGTGCGGAATTGCAAAACTAATAATATTCTTTTTGGGGTGCGGAATGATTACATCTCTGTACGGTATATTTTTGTTCTGCCGAAATTTGCCATAACGCTTATATCAAGCATTTTTTAACATGGCGCTAAATAATTTACATAATTTACCACTTTGCAGGTCTGCTGGCCTAACACGTGGCTTGTTTGAAGTCTTTCTGGGTGAGTGAAATTGAGTGATCATGAGAGGGAAGAGAAAACACCGCATTTTTATCCATAATAAAGGCATCTAACAACATGCAATGAAGCGTTGGGAGGGTGTATTGATTTCAAAGAGGATGCTGATTTTGATCTCCTCAGATTTTCTGGCTTCAAAAGTGGGCATCGATGAAGAGGGCTGCAAGCATTAGTTTACCTCATTGTGGACTATGAACAATTGATGGCTAAGAGTTTACAGCTTAGAGGTCCCCGCACATGCGGCATTCCCCGTCTGCCCCTTATTAATGTATGTGTGCTACTTATTTTATGTTCAAAAGCATGCATGGTGTGGGCTCTCCATGTCTTGACCATTCATACTCACATATCTTTTTTATGCTGTCGTCAGGTGAGGCTAGCGTTGTGCCGCTGGCGAAAGCAGAATGGGCGAAGGGAGCTCGGAATCTTCTTGAATCTGAGGTGGTCAGACGAGATAATCGCCAAGGCGGAGAAGAGGAGACCTCGATTTTGCCTTAGTTGATTTTGTCAAATATTTGATTGAAGCATATTATTCCATTTTCGTAGTTATGGCAGCCTTTTGTGCAAAGAAATTGGCAGCCATTTTTGCAGCCCTTAGGGATGAAGATTGCAACAGCGTCCAGTTCATGGGTATTAGGAATTTTTTTTCTGTTTGAGGCTATGCCTATCTTTGATGACGTCTCTTGTCATTGCCTAACTAGATATCTAGGTAAGCAAATGCTGGATGTTTTCCAGGAGGTTTACAGTCATTTTTTTTTTTTTTTTTTTTGGTGGGGGTTGTTACACGGTCCTCAGCAAGGGCCTGACAGAATGAAGGAAAAAACCTAAAAGACTGGGAAAAGGAAAAACTCC
>Ga0307948_1002901_pt1 | contig 12575 bp, 17 predicted proteins | sample OrgLakmetagen280_FD_201824 | JGI IMG/M metagenome (GOLD analysis project Ga0307948, IMG submission 201824) | Saline water microbial communities from Organic Lake, Antarctica - #280 | ecosystem: Environmental > Aquatic > Non-marine Saline and Alkaline > Saline | place: Antarctica: Organic Lake...
GACATACGTACACACAGTGTATACCTAATCATATGTCACATAGGATTGGCCAGAACCGTATAGCTTCACCGTATATGACCGTATATCTGGTGATTTCCCTACCAAAATACTGTATATACACTGTGTATACGTATGTATGGTTCTGGCCAATCCTATATATGTAGAAATGGAAAAGAAACAGGTGTACTCTCATGCACATGCGTTCAACTATTTGCTGCACTTGTATTTGCTACATGTGCATTTGGCAGGTTCTTGTACTGGTGACCCTTATTTGGTGAATGTCGTATGCTCCTTTATCCGTGACCCCTGAAGCTTTGTCTAGTCATCTTTGACATTTTCCTCGCTAGGATGCTGCCCTAAATGCATTCTAGACACTATGTTCTCACGCATGACGCATGCACGCATACACACACACATATACACGTGCACTCAAACCCACACGTGCATGTGCAGCTACCACTGTCAAACATTGAGACTGCTGAGCTTGCACGCCGCCCCAACAAGACCATCAACATCAAAGGCACGCGCCTCAAGGCCCAGACAGACCCACAGGTACAAAACTACCATTGGAGGCCGTCCAAGAGTAAAACATATAATACTCTTGTACGTTGCTGCACGCCGCCCCCACCAAGAAATTTGACGTCGGAAGGAGTGTGGATCTCCCAAAGTTGCTGAGCCAACAGTAATTGAGCGCAAAGTTGCTTAGAAGGAGTGTGGTTCCCCCAAAGTTGCTGAGCAAGCAGTAATTGAGCGCGAATTTGCTTGAAGGAGTGTGGTTCCCCCAAAGTTGCTGAGCGAACAGTAAATGAGCGTTAAGCTGCATGCCTGCACGCTGTCCCAGCAAAACCACCATTGCTCGTACAAATCCACTAACAAAGTGAGAAAGTACGTTGCCCGACATGCTGAATTGCTCCATGATCTGATTGGTTCTTCATAGGAGGCAGTTGTTGTGAGGATTTAACTGTCCATACGTGACGTAATTCTCCCAATCTTGAATGGGAATTTGTGTGTGTGTTGCAGGTCCCAGAGCACTTTGTGTGTGTGTGTGTGTTGCAGGCCCCAGAGCAATTTGTGTGTGTGTGTGTTGCAGGCCCCAGAGCAATTTTTGTGTTGCAGGCCCCAGAGAAATTTGTGTGTGTGTGTGTGTTGCAGGCCCCAGAGCAACACCCACAGGGCACCCTGCCTCCAGCCCTAGCCCGCGCCATTGGGCTTGCAGCACCTGCCAACGCAGGTATGGTCATGCGTTATGCGTTAGGTGTAGGGTTGGCCAGGACCATGCATTTATAGGTATATACGGTGTACATACGGTATTTATAGCAGGGAAATCACCATACATACGGTCATATGTCATATACGGTGCAGGTATACGGTTCTGGTTAACCCTAGTTATGTGTCATGTGAGCACTGGCGTCAAAATCAGATTCCTCTTGTAACGTATGACTAGCTAGCCCTAGTCCGCACCATCAGGCTAGCAGCATCTGCAAACGCAGAAAGGGGATTGTAAGTACTTACGTCATGTTGTCATGTTGTCATGTTGTCATGTTGTCATGCTCAATTTTAATTCAACAAATGTCGCTATAGCCAGCGCTAGCTCGCGCCATTGGGCTCGCAACACCTGCCAGTGCGCACGGATGTAAAGCATTTCCACTGTTGTGTTCCTAGCATGCCATCGCACTAGCAAATGGAACAGCTTTGCGGAAATTGCAATGCGGGAATGGGTTTGAGCGCAGGCACGTGTGAGCATTCGCGTATGTGTTTCGCCTGTCTTGGCTCATTTGGTCTCCCGGTATGCCAGCACTTCCACTTACGTCCAAGTTTCACAAAGCGAGCCTCGTAAGCGGGTGCCGTAAATGGAGGAAAGGGGTGCCCAGCCTGTGCTTCAACACCAACAGTATGCTATGCTTGCACTCACGTTGGTGTTGGAGCTGGTAGGCTGTGCAATTACGCTCCTGCCTCAGTTTCACAGAATGAGCCTCGTAAGCGGGTGCCGTAAGTGGAGGAAAGGGGTGCCCAGCCTGTGTTTCTACACCAACAGTATGCTATGCTTGCACCCAGGTTGTTGTTGGAGCTGGTAGGCCGTGCAATACACTCCTGCACATAAGTGCTGAGCATTTGCGTTCAAGTGCTGCGCACTCTTTCCTGCATTACTGCTCCTGCTTTCAAGAACTGGGCATTCCTACTCACTCCTGCGTTTGAGTACTGCATGTGTATGCCCCCGCAAATAATTGCTGAGCACTGCATTAGCTCTTGCGATTCAAGGACTGGGCATTTGTACTCACTCCTGCGTTTGAGTGCTGCATGTGAATGCCCCCGCATGTCATTGCTGAGCACTGCATTAGCTCCTGCATTTGAGTTCTCGCCGCACTAATGCTCCCACTCGTATTCTCTGCAACATTTCCACTCACTCCTGCATTTGAGCACTGCATGCGTAGATCATGTCGTACACAGTCACTACAGTCACTACAGTCACTACAGTCACTACAGCCACTACAGCCACTACAGCCACTACAGCCACTACACAAGCAGTGACTGTGTACCACATACACAGTAGTCATGTATATGACTATATGACTACTGTCATACACAGTAGTGTGTATGTCCTTCTCACTCACAATCACTCACAGTCCCTCCCATTCCCTCACAATCGCTCACAGTCACTCCCATTCCCTCACAATCACTCACAGTCACTCACAGTCACTCACAGTCCCTCCCATTCTCTCACAGTCACTCACAATCACTCGCAGTCACTCCCAATTCCCTCCCATTCCCTCCCATTCCCTCACAGTCACTCACATTCCCTCCCTTTCCCTCACAATCACTCACAGTCACTCACAGTCCCTCACATTCCCTCCCATTCTCTCACAGTCCCTCCCATTCCCTCCCATTCCCTCACAGTCACTCACAGTCCCTCCCTCTCCCTCACAATCACTCACAGTCACTCACAGTCACTCACAATCACTCACAGTCACTCACAGTCACTCATCACTCACAGTCCCTCCCATTCCCAAGCCAGACCAGCTCTGCATTAAATACACCAGACAAAAACATGACTGTAGTGGTTGGTGTCCTGTGGTGCACGGTATTGCTCACTCAGATTGTACATTTGAACAATTGAACAATCTGAAAACACACACTTGAATCCCTCACTTGACTCTCTGCGTAAGAGTGCGTGTAGTATGTGTCTGTGACCTCAACCTTTGCAGGCACCCCCCGAGAATTCAATGCACGCCTTCCCACACCAGCTATGACCCCCAGCGCCTTAGGGGGGGAGTCCCCGTTCATGACCTGGGGAGACATCGAAGGTGTGTGTGTGTCATTGTGTGTGTATGTGTGTGTCATTGTGTGTGTGCTGCTTGAAGTGGTGTCCTTGTTCTTAATCTTGGCAGAGATGAAAGGCGTGTGTACGTGATCGGTAACGGTGTATGCTGTTTCCGAGGGTGAAACACCGCTGACAACCTGCGGACACAACACAGAGGTGTGTTTGTGTGTGTGTGTGTCCTTGTGTGTGGATGTGAACGTGTGTGTGTGTGTTTGTGTGTGTGTGTGTGTGTGCGCGCGCGTCTGAAACTGTTGTCACCCTTGTGAAGCTGGAACCCGAGGAAGGGGTGGCCATCATCTTACAAATTTCCTCTACACTGTGCTGTCTTGAAACCTGGGTCGCTGTTCGGTTTGACGACAGGCACTCCTGTGAGGCTGGAACCTGAGGAAGGGGTGTCCCACCTCCGGCAAATTCTGTTACCACCGCGTTTCTTTACACCTCTGGGCCACTTTCTTGCCTGACATCAGGCACTCCTTTGAGGTTGGAACTCGAGGATGTGTTGGCCTACAATCACATTGCCACCTTTTCCTATACATCTGGGCCACGTCTTTGCCTGACAACAGGTACTCCTGTGAGGTTGGAGCCCGAGGAAGGGGTGGCCTACGACCCACGGGCCTTAGACGGGCCCACATTTAACATCCAGGGCATGCCAAAGCGAGACCAGGTACGTAGGGTGTGAGCCTACACACGTGAGTCTACACACACGTCAAAACGTGTCTTACTGCATCTGTTTGGGCCTCAACCCATAACAAAACAGTGCGGAGGACCAGGCTGTGCGTTCTTGTCCTACTGTATCTTAATGTGGGGGCCTCAACAGGAGCGTTGGACCATGCTGTGCAGTCTCAGAACATGTCCTATACTTTACTGTGGGGGCCTCAACAGGAGCGTTGGGCCATGCTATGCAGTCTCAGAACATGTCCTACACTTTACTGTGGGGGCCTCAACAGGAGCGTTGGACCAGGCTATGCAGTCTCAGAACTCGTACTACTGTAACTAATTGTGGGGGCCTAAGCAGCTGTGTGGGATTGGCCTATGCACTCTCAAAACTTTAGGTTGAGCAGCCATGCCAGGCTGGAGGCCTTTGTAATCCAAACTAAACTAAACTAAACTTCCGTATGTATCTAGATGTGCAGGCTTATCCACAATAGCGAAACAAGTCCATAGGGTCAGGCTGCAGCCTCAAGGGCTTGGTTTGTCGTGCCTACCTTTGTGGGCCACACCGCAATAATGAACAGTGGTGCAGGGCACGATCAAGACAATGCTCTCCTCCTCTTTTTGTCGCATCTGTCAGGATCAAGGCTTGGGGACAAAAGAGTGATGCATGAACAAACAAGCACACACGACACGTCCTTTCCAAATCCAGGTTGACAGCATTTCTCTTTGTCTTGCGCTTTAAAACAACACACACACAGACATGTTTGCACACACACACACACATACGCTTGCACACACACACACGCTTGCACACACACATACACACACATGTTTGCACACACACATACACACACACGTCTGCACTATCACACACACACACACGTTTGCACTATCACACACACGTTTGCACTTACACATACGCATATATGCACACACACGCACACACGTTTGCACACAGGTGGGCCACGACCTAGCTGCTGCAAAAACCGTGAAGGAGCTGCGAAAGAGACAAAAAGCTGCGCAGCTGGCGGCAATGGCAGGGGCTCCTCCTGGGGGTACGCCTGCGGTTGCTGGGGCCTACAACACTGGCACGGCACCACGCTCTGGCCAGCTGTCTGGGGGTGTGAACAAGGTGCGAAGGCTGTGTGCACGTGTGCGCGTGTGTGCACGTGCAATTCATCGTATGATTTGTCAGTGTGGCACACCTGCGGTTGCTGGGGCCTACAACACCGGCACAACTCTACGCTCTGGCCAGCTGTCTGGGGGTGTGGATAAGGTGCGAAGGCTGTGTGCACGTGTGCGCGTGTGTGCACGTGCAATTCATCGTATGATTTGTCAGTGTGGCACACCTGCGGTTGCTGGGGCCTACAACACCGGCACAACTCTACGCTCTGGCCAGCTGTCTGGGGGTGTGGACAAGGTGCGAAGGCTGTGTGCACGTGTGCGCGTGTGCACGTGCAATTCATCGTATGATTTGTCAGTGTGGTACACTTGCGGTTGCTGGGGCCTACAACATTGGCACAACTCTATGCTCTGGCCAGCTGTCTGGGGGTGTGGACAAGGGGTCGTGTTTAAACATGTGTGTGATATATCTGCGTGTAACTTTAGTGAAACAGAAGGCACCTGCTGTGTTGGGACTTACGAAGGGAGAATGCACCACGCTCTGGGCAACTGCCAGTCAGGAAGTGTACATGTTATTATTGTCAGTTATTGATCAGAAACAAATCTGAGTTGGGACGCTTGTGCACGCGCACACACACATAAACACACACACATACTCACACACAAACACACATACACACATACACACACACAAACACAGACACACACACATAGACACACACACACACACACACACACATACTCACACTCAAACACACACACACACACACACACGTGAACGCGCCTGCACACCCGTGCAGGCTCGTATCACCCCGCTCATATCCCCAGCAGCCCAGCGTCTGGCCCAATCCATCCATGGCACCCCTAAAACCGGCGGCACCACAAAAGGGGGCACAACTAAGCGGTTGCCGTACAGCGGCATTGGAGGCAAGGGCAAGAGAGCTACTGAGTTGAGCGGGTTTGGTGAGGTGCGTCCGTGTATGGATTGTATGTGGGTGTGTGTCTGTGTCTGTTTGTGAGGGGAGTGAGGAGAGGAGATGCTGCAACACAGCAAAATAGTGTGGTTCCTTTGCTCTGTAAAGTATGTAAAGGATATGGCATTCAGCATACGTTGTATGTTATGTTGCTGAGTTTTACCACAGAAGGCGGTGCGTGTTGGATAAGAGTCGTACAGCTGCAGGCAAGAGCAAGCAAGCACCTGAGTTGAGTGGGTTCTGGAGTGGCCTGTATCTGGAGCTGAGCAGGATCTGGAGTGGCCTGTATCTGGAGCTGAGCAGGATCTGGAGTGGCCTGTATCTGGAGTGGCCTGTATCTGGAGCTGAGCAGGATCTGGAGTGGCCTGTATCTGGAGTGGCCTGTATCTGGAGCTGAGCAGGATCTGGAGTTGAGCGGGCTCTGGAAGTCAAGCGGGTTCTGGAGAGGCCTGTATCTGCCACACACGGCATGCCTTGTGGCACGCAGCAACTACCGCTTCCATGTGACCTTTTACCCCATAAGTAGGGTCGGCCAGAACATATATATATGGTGTACACACGATATCTTTGGCAGGGAAAATACTAAATATACGCACATGGTTGTTACTAAATCACACACGCGTACACACCAACAAACAAACAAACACAAAATTCAAATACACGCACGCAAGCACGTGCACACACACACGCACACACGCACACACACACACAAACACACACACACACTCACTCACTCACTCACTCACATACACACACAGGCAACGCCAACAGACAGTGCCCTGCGCGCAAGCTACTCCGGAGCACGCCCTTCTCCTTCCCCCTCCCTCCACCGCCGAACCCCTACTCCTTCTTTAGTACCACGCCCTCCATCTCAAGCTCCAACGCCCCATCGAGTGTCTCTAGGAGTCCCAGGGTCTTCGTCGGGGTCACAATCATCAGCTGGTGCAAATTCAGGACTAGCAGCCAAGGGATGTCTGGCAGGGGAGGGTGGAAACATCACGGACAATCTGTTGAATTTGTGATTGCGTGGTTAGTTGTGGAGCCTTTCATCTCTAGAATAATTGTACATGAATCATGACCCGCCAGCACTTCCTTAAAAAGTAGTATTGTCATTTGGTCGTTTACAGAGTTTACAGATGAAGCCATCAGTCAAAACGTGTGACTACTAGGCTGCGTATGTAAAACGTGTGAAAATTGTTACAATTGTTGTTGTCGCACCAGACTTGTAGCACCTACAAACAAACCCTTGGGAAGGGAAAGGAGGCATAACGCCATTTGCGACACTGAATAAAACCAGTAAAGACATTATGCATTCGCCAGGACCAGCCGACCGCATTAAATCAAAGAGGGGGATCCTCATCTGTGTGTTTTGGGCACATGAAAACAATGGACTGTCACATTGAGTTTACCAAGAATGAGGCAAATACTATTATACCTAAACTATGTGTGAGGAGAAGCACATGCACAACAAGAGGGCCTGGAACATCAAGCAAGGTTTGGTTTATCACTCGTTTGCTGCGGGCCCTGCTGCTAGATGAACTCTAAACCCACACTTCCTGGCTAAGACTGTTAAGTCGTGAATAAAGATCAAAATTTTAATCGGACATAAAACAGATTAGCAGGCTCTTGTTATTTGTCTTTTAACGTCTCACAATCAAAATTAAGGTGTCATGCTACACCAGTGGCGTGGACGAATTGTGTGATTTCCCCTGGGAAATATAATGTGAGCAACGGTTTTACGATTATTTGGTTGTTTGGCCAGATGGTCCTCTTGTAACAAACTCGCTCTTTTCTCAGACTGCAAAGTCTGAGTACAATCTCCTCTTGTGCGTTGCTTGAGCCGTCGCTTCCTTCTCGCGTGGAGAGGGAGGAGACGTTAAACACACCTTTATGGGGGGGCTTGATTGGCGGACACGAATTGCCGACCTCTTCCATCCCAAGGAAGAATCATCATGCCCCTAGACTATGGCTCATACTTGCAATCCATGCTTAAGCTGGTACCATGATTCGTCGTGACAAAGGACAGTGGAATTTGACTCTGTATAATTGCCTTGGAACCAAAAATATTTACAGCTACGATGAACTGATGTTTGTTCTTAACATTCAGGGGAAAGCACACTGCTGTAGTTCGTAGATTTGCGCTCATCAGGCAAGCGTCAACATGAATGAACCTCGCTCATGTATGCACACGCACACCACGTCCTCTGTTCTGTGAGCCAGCCCGATGCCGAAGAATAAACCGACCGCAACCCTGGAAGTTGTATCGCTAGGGGGGAGGCACACACAAGAGAAAAAAAAATAAAGTCTTCGAAATGAATACTGGATAGGTTTCGCTACGAGCAGAGCGACAAGGGGACAATGCCCGCCGGTCCTTTCTCCACGCTGTTTCCCAAGCAGACAAAGCCTTATCCGGAGACCTGCGCAAAACTTGTGCTGGCACTTGAAGCTCTTGATGCCGCACCCTCGGCCCAGAGCCCGGATGCCAGGACAAAGCACTTGGAGAGCATTGGTCGCTATCTTCAATCCATGAAGACGCACTGTGCGTGTCGGTGCCTGTGTCTGGCGATGCTGGGGATGACTGCATCTCTGCTCCTGCCAGTCTGTGCCCCTAAGCAACAAGCAGCTCCCACACTGAGGCCATCTCTGCTTGTGCCCTGTGCGTGTATGTGGACACAGTGTTTGGCAACGCGGAGGTGGAGGTCTCCAAAGCCAGGGTGCTGGAGATTGCACAGGAAATCCTGAAAACAGACCTGCTCTACTTGCTTGTGAAGGTAAGTTTTTGCATCACGCACACATACAAACACAACACACACACATACGCACACTCACATACACACACACACAGACACACACACACACAAATTCACACGCACATACTGTAGTATGTGACACACAAACACACACACACACACACACACACACACACACACACTCACACACACATGCATGTGCGCGCATACGCACACGCACACGCACACACACTCACACACACACACATACACACACATGCTCACACACACGCACATACACATTCACACATGCACGCACGCACGCGCGCACACATACCTGCACACACACACACACACACACACACACGTACAAACTCACACACACATACATACACACTTGCATGCACACATACGCATACACACACATACACACACACAAACTCTCACACGCACACATGCACACACAAACACACACACTTGCATGCACGCACACGCACACGCACACACATACACTCATATGCACACGTGCATATGCATATGCACGCGTGCACACTCACTCACGCACACATGTACCTGCATGCGCGCACACACACATGCACATACACATACACGCACACACACACAGCACTTGGTGGACCTGGACTTTGAAGCACGCAAGGACGCAGCGCAAGTATTTGGTGCTACTGTGCGCATTAAGGATGCAGAGGAGAAAGCCCCTGGGGCAGCCTATGTGCTGCAGCGACCGTACATCCTGAACATGCTGTTCCAGGGGTGAGCGTGTGTGTGTATGGGTGTGGATATGTGGGTGCAAGTCTGTGTCTATGTGGGTGTATATTTGTGGGTGTGTTTGTGTGTATGTACCTGTGTGTGTGTGTGCGTGCGTGCGTGAGTGTTGTGTGTTTGTAGTTGATCCAGGTCTGACCGTCTTGGCAACTTTTCTGCCAGTGTCACCAACTTCAACCCGGTGACCTGAAGGTACAAAAATTCCGTGCTGTAATTAGTGTGATGTGTTTTTGTGTCTCACCATTCAGGTTGCTGAACAACATGTGTGACCTTATTGTGAAATCGCACGCATCCTCAGGTATGGAGAGCCCAGCATAGCACTGAATTGTGGGACCATGCTGCGCGACTGTATCCGAGACGAGAGCCTAGCAAAGTGAGAACGCTGTCTTGTTTTCAGAACTCCTCAACAAAAGGGAAGTTGCATGCAGCTGCACCTGAGTCGGAGCTTTACAAATTGAGCCGCTGATGTTAGCGTTTGAGCCAGAAAGTCTTGCTGGTAAAGGAGTTTTACTGTACTCAATACCAAGTGGCTTTCTTTTCCTTAATCAATGTGGGGAGTGGTTTTTGCTGCTTGCATACTTTTCCTTTTCTTTTGCACAAACATGGGCAAAACTAGGCTCTCATCAGCCTAAATGGCAAAGTTAGACTCTGGCTGATATGAACAGCAGAGAGGTAAGTAGGCTGGCCAGAACCGTGTGCATATGTATGTGCATGCATATTGTACATATATGTGTGTGCATATGTATGTGCATGCATATTGTACATATATGTGTGTGCATATGTATGTACATATGTGTATGCATATGTATGTACATATGTGTGTGCATATGTATGTGCATGCATATTGTACATGATTGTATGCTTGGTTGGTTTCCTGCCAATCAATACTATAATATAAAACGTAGGTATGTACGTATGTATTCATGGTCCTGGCTAACCTGAACAGCAAATCTCTGGCAGTTTTTTCCAGCAACAAATAGTAGGCATTTATTGCATGCAAGTAAGGTTGGCCGGAACCATATATATACACGGTATATATAGTGTTTTTTGGCTGGGAGATCACCAAGTATACGGTCATGTACGGAGTATTTGCGGTTCTGGCCAACCTTTGACCTTTAGGGCACTTGTTCCTTCGCTGCCTTCAAACATAAATAGCACGCGGCCTTCACACGTACACACAACTCGCAGATACTTGTTAGAGAGCGAGATTGTGGTGGACTTTTTCGAAAAGGTTGAGGTGGCCAACTTCGAGGTCGCGTCGGACGCCTTCTCCACGTTTAAAGTGAGTGGTGTCTCTGCAGCCGATTTAGTGTTCGATCAGTGAGTTGTCGAGCTGTATTGAATCATGATCAGTATCTCCGCTGCTGACTTAGTGTATTTATTCAGTGACGTTGTCGACCTATTTCTTTTAAGGAGTGGTATCTCCGCAGTCGGGGATACCGCAGTCGGCAGATACCGCATACCGCTCACACCAAGTTTGACTGAGTTGTCCCCGCAGTCGGGGACACCGCAGTTGACCTTGGTGTGCGCGTTCAGTGATGTTGTTGACCTATTTCGTTTTATGAATGCAATGCTTGCATTTCAGAGTCCCATGTGTGATTGTGTGGTTCCTTTTGGGAAAGCGATGCTTGCATTTCAGATTCCCAAGTGTATGATTGCAGAGGGGGTTATCTGGGCAAAAGCCAAAACATGCTCCTTTTTTCATGAAAGGTGCAACTCCTCACACGTCACTTCATCAAATTGGACCCAACCTAGCTTCAAACTGATGCTGACTTTTTAAGCTACCCGAGCATGTGCTCAGATTTAGACAAGTCGCCCTGCGTACAGAATGACAGGACTAAAAGCACACGTCGTGCACCTGTACCCTAGATGGGTGCTTTTCAGGGGAAGTGACACATAAATTTGCATATCTCGCCAACCACTTATTCATTTTGCCCCATTTACTCTAAAGATTCCAAAACACCAAAATCACTCAGTTTGGTGCGCTGGCTGGTCAGATACAGCATATGGTTGCTCAAATAGTAGGGTTCACGCCGCGGCCGATTAGGTATGGGCCCCCTAACTGGCACATTTTAAGCTCAGCTGCATTGGAATCTGCATATCAGAGCTGAGCTTGAAACGTGCCAGTTAGGGGGCCCATACCCTGGGAGCATGCAAAAACCGTACCATTTTTGGCCTCAGATAACCCCCTCTGGTATGATTGTGCGTAAAAGTGAGGCAGTTAGCGTTGGGGTTTTGCTTTGAGTTTGGGTGTGCTGGAAAGGGGTGTGTGTGTTTTAGTGGGTATAAGCACCTTAACTTAGGTGGCAAGTAATGTGGCCTCAATGCATACTAGCTTTCTTTATATTGCTTTGAGCATAGGCATAAAGTGTGTGTGTGTGCGTGTGTGTGTTTGTGTGCATGTGCGTGCGTGTGTATGTGTGTGTCTGCGTGTGTGTGTGGTTGTGTGTGCGCGCACTTGCGCATGTGTGCTAGTGTGCTTACCTAAACCTGTTGCATGTACGTCAGTACACACCAACATGCATGCACACACACATGTGCACACACAAACACACGCACACATGTGCACATGTGCACCCAGTTTCTCCCTTGACACACACACACACACACACATGCACACACACACTCTCTCATACACACACAAACTCCCTGCTCACAGGACTTGTTAACACGGCACAAAGCGGTCGTCGCACAATACTTGCAGGATCAGTACCAGCAGGTGTGTTAGTTATCAGTGTAAACAGGAATTAGCAGGAAGCGTTCTACAGAAGCATGTATTGAATAGTAGCCCCACACTCAGTTTTGGTCGTCAACCGGTGCCTTGCCACCCCTCTCTCGCACCTCCCCTCTTGCCCCCCCTCTCTCTTACCTCCTCTCTTGCCCCTCCTCTCTCGCACCTCCTCTCTCGCACCTCCTCTCTTGCATCCTGCCTCGACCATTGCATCGAAGCAAAAGCTGCTCTATCAAACGTGAAGGGCCAGACCAACCTCAAAC
>Ga0307948_1002907_pt1:2500-12557 | contig 12557 bp, 9 predicted proteins | sample OrgLakmetagen280_FD_201824 | JGI IMG/M metagenome (GOLD analysis project Ga0307948, IMG submission 201824) | Saline water microbial communities from Organic Lake, Antarctica - #280 | ecosystem: Environmental > Aquatic > Non-marine Saline and Alkaline > Saline | place: Antarctica...
TATCTGCCCTTCCCGCTCAACCCCGCAGGGCTCTTAGCCCTGTTCAGCACCAATAAGCTTTACAAACAGTTAAAATGAAAGAGAACACCACAAAACGGCAAAGGAGAGCCAACATGCTGTTTGCATGTGAGTTCTCTGTTCTACTTCTCAACGGCCCCCCCCAAATCTGCTTCCTTTTCCTCCAGCCACTGTCACTGCTGCTGCGGCTGCTGCTTGCGCGTGCTGATGGTGCTGCTTGGGTGCGGGCAGCCTTAGTGCGTGACCTTGTCGGCCGCACCAGCTGCCCAACCTGCTCCTTTCTCAGCTGCTGGGCTGCTCTGACCTGCTCTGCATGCGCAAGCGTTGCAGCTTGCCCCTACGCCCTCCTCTACATCTTCTCCCTACCACACAGGGCCTCCCCCTCATTCTCATCCATGCGCTGCTTTGGCAGTGGCTTTCCACTGGCACCTGAGCAAGCCGCTGTATTAGCACAGCAAAGGGAATGTCATCTTCATCGACACCTCCGTAATCTGCCTCCATCCCTTGCTGGTCAATTTCTGATACTGCTGCTGCTATTGCTGCCACGTGTTGCTCAAGTGTGTGTGTGTGTGTGTGTGTGTGTGCATATGCATGTGTGTGTGCTGCGTGAGCTTGGTGTTGCTCAAGCGCGAGCGCAGGGAACAAGCGCCCTGCCAGCTCTGCTGCTTTGCCTGGTCCCAAGCGCCTTTGTAGCCCTCTTTTTCAACGACACTCGCGATGCTGCCTCACGCTGCTCTGCCTTGTCCCAAGCGCCTTTGTAGCCCACTTTTTCAACGGCACTCGCGATGCTGCTTCACGCTGCTTTGCCTTGTCCAAGCGCCTTTGTAGCCCACTTTCTCTACGACGCTCGCAATGCTGCCTCACGCTGCTTTGCCTTGTCCCAAGCGCCTTTGTAGCCCACTTTTTCTATGACACTCGCGATGCTGCCTCACGCTGCTTTGCCTTCTCCCAAGCGCCTTTGTAGCCCTCTTTATTTACGACACTCGCGATGCTGCCTCATGCTGCTTTGCCTTGTCCCAAGCGCCTTTGTAGCCCACTTTTTCTACGACACTCGCAATGCTGCCTCACGCTGCTTTGCCTTGTCCCAAACGCCTTTGTAGCCCACTTTTTCTACAACACTCGCAATGCTGGCTAAGTGCCAATGCCCCTGCTAATCCGTGCCCCTGTGTCCTTTCTGTGTCCTCACATCCTAATTGACCTGTGAGACTGAAATGTCTCTTTGACCTGCCAGGAGGCCTCTTCATCGCTGCCTCCTCCGCCCGCTGCTCAGCTTGTTCCGCTTTTGCTTGCTGTAGCTTGGCTTGGTCGGTTGCCAGCTGCTGCTCCTTTTGCTGCTGAAGCGCTCCTTTCTGCTCGGCTGTCGCTGCCTTTTTGAAAAAGCTGCGTGCATTCTGCTGTAAAACCCCCATCGGAGCCTTTGGAGCAACCGGTGCTGCTAGTGCTTCTGGTGCTGCTGGTGCCGGTGGGGCAGGGGGTGCAGCAGGAGGGTTGGGGGGGGGGGGCAAGACGGGTGGCCTCTGCGACCAACAAAAAAATATAATTACTGATCCCGCACAACCCCGCAGGGCCAAAAAAGATATATATTAAAGCTTACCGCAGTCACACCGCAGGGCAAAAAACGATATTTATGCGGGGTGTTATCAAAAAGGTACGGTATATAAAAAGAAGGCTAAAGCAGCCTGCCTTGCTAATGCAATTATGCTTATTTTGTGCCTACTATGTGTGTACACATAGCTGAGCAGACAGTGCCCATAGGTGTTCCTATGCCTGGACGTAAATTAAAATTTGGCTGGATGGAACAAAGGCATACACACAGCTGAGCAGACAGTGCCCATAGCCCATAGGTGTTTCTATGCCTGGACGTAGTTCGAAAATTGGCTGGATGGAACAAAGGCTTAGCCGAGTCTTTGATTTCAAAGAATCCACCTTGTTGACACAAGATGACTGGGATTGCACTAAATGAATGGGATTGCTACGTGACTGGGAGACCACTGGGATTGCACGAGATGATTGGGATTGCTACGTGACTGGGAGACCACTGGGATTGCACGAGAAGACTGGGATTGCTACGTGACTGGGAGACGACTGGGATTGCACGAGATGACTGGGATTGCTACGTGACTGAGAGACCACTGGGATTGCACTTAATTAATGGGATTGCTACGTGACTGGGAGACCACTGGGATCGCACGAGATGATTGGGATTGCTACGTGACTGGGAGACCACTGGGATCGCACGAGATGATTGGGATTGCTACGTGATTGGGAGACCACTGGGATTGCACTTAATGACTGGGATTGCTACGTGATTGGGAGACCACTGGGATTGCACGAGATGACTGGGATTGCTACGTGACTGGGAGACCACTGGGATTGCACTTAATGACTGGGATTGCTACGTGATTGGGAGACCACTGGGATTGCACTTAATGACTGGGATTGCTACGTGATTGGGAGACCACTGGGATTGCACGAGATGACTGGGATTGCTACGTGACTGGGATATCCCTGGGATTGCACGAGATGCTTGGGATTGCTACGTGACTGGGAGACCATTAGGATTGCTACGTGATTGGGAGACCACTGGGATTGCTATGCTGATTGGGATTGCACGAGATGACGGGGATTGCTAACACGAGATGCTGCTTGTTGTTTTTGAACTTCAGCCACTGTTGTTGCGCATTCTGAAATATGTAAGGTTCGGCCAAATCAGTGTATCTGCACCGCATGTGACCGCATGTATGCACAAGCATTGAAGCACATGTGCCTATTGTTTGCTTGTTGCCCCAAACCTGCATATTCACAATTCACACACATACATAGGGTTGGCCAGAACCCTATATCTGCACCGCATGTGACCGTATGTATGGTGATTTCTTTGCTGAGAATACCGTACGTACACCGTATATACCTTGAAATGTATGGTTCTGGGCCAGAACTTCTGGCCAACCCTACAAATAACAAACTATGAGCTGGATTCATGTCTGGGCAAGGGACCAACTTGTCTTTCCCTGGATCTCCATTGAATCTTTCTTTCTTTCTGTAAAGCACTTTGCGTGATGTACCTGGCTTTCATCCCTGGTTGACAAGGAAAGCGGCTGTGATCCCTGGTTGATAAGGAAAGCGCTTTGATCCCTGGTTGACAAGGAAGGCGCTTTGATCCCTGGTTGACAAGGAAGGCGCTTTGATCCCTGGTTGACAAGGAAAGCGCTTTGATACCTGGTTGACAAGGAAGGCGCTTTGATCCCTGGTTGACAAGGAATGCGGCTGTGATCCCTGGTTGACAAGGAAGGTGCTTTGATCCCTGGTTGACGAGAAAGCGGCTGTGTTTCCTGGTCGATAAGGAAGGCGCTTTGATCCCTGGTTGGCAAGGAAGGCGCTTTCATCCCTGGTTGGCAAGGAAAGCGCTTTGATCCCTGGTTGACAAGGAATGCGGCTGTGATCCTTGGTTGATAAGGAAGGCGCTTTGATCCCTGGTTGACAAGGAAGGCGCTTTGATCCCTGGTTGACAAGGAAGGCGCTTTGATCCCTGGTTGACAAGGAACGCGCTTTGATAACTGGTTGACAAGGAATGCGGCTGTGATCCCTGGTTGACAAGGAAAGCGGCTTTTGCTGCATGCCTTTGTAACAGTGAGGATTTTATACTTGAATGTTTACAATGGAACCGCTTTTTAATGTTTGCCGCAGTAGGGGAGTGGGCATCTCATAATACATATGCAAGCATGCTACGGTCCATACATCATTTGAATGTGTATTAACACACATCAAGAATTGCACACACCGCATGCGCAGAGTCTGTCTTTACTCCGCGCTGCTGCAAAGCCCAGCGAAGCCCAATCTGCAAAGCTTATTGCCTCAATTGCAAATGACACATTCGGTCTATATGCCACAGCAATGCTGCAACTGGAAACGTTTGCTAGCTTCAAACCCACACCCGGTAAGTGTGTGTGTATTAATTTGTGCACATCCAGTCTATTTGCCACAGCAATGCTGCAACTGGAAGCGTTTGTTAGCTTCAAACCCACACTAAGTGTGTGTGTGTGTGAACTGCCTGGCGCTCCTGAGCTTGTGCATTAATTTATGTTGCATCAGAGTTGTCTCGTTTGTGGTCCCTGTTAAGTGTGTGCGTGTGTGTGTGTAAGGGGTTACTTAGTGGTCTCCGGTCTTAGTGAGCAATGTCCGTACTAAACAATACTTTACAACAATATATGTCATTAAACTTCTGATCAAAGGCAAGCCAGATGAGGTTTCCTTCCTTCCAGCTTGCAAACACACACACGAGTGTAATTCTAAGTCTACCTAGATGGAGAGGATTTTGTGCACAGCAGCATCCTTTAAAGGGCTCCTTGCAAATGCTTGTCCCCTCTCTCGCACACATATATTTCATGCATCCACCCACTCACTCACACATGCACATGTGCATGCGCACACACATGCACACAAACACACACACACACACACGCGCACACACACACAGGCACCAGCGTGGACCCCAGCTTCCCCCCTCCCGAAAACGGTGGGGAGATTGTCAGCAGCAGCCAGGATGTGTCCGGCGTCAGCATTGGTAGCTGGGCGGGGGTGCCCAGGGAGATTGGGGCCTACTGCAGATACAAGTGCGTAGCTCTGTAAAGCAGTCACTCTTTTCCCCTAGCTGAGATCTGTGAGACTGGGGCCTACTGCAGATACAAGTGCGTAGCTCTGTAAAGCAGTCACTCTTTTCCCCTAGCTGAGATCTGTGAGACTGGGGCTTACTACAGATACAAGTGCGTAGCTCTGGAACATGTCACTCTTTTTCCATAGCTGAGTGTTTTCCTGTATGACAAAACTTTTTTTGCTCAACCGATCATCCCTTTGTTTGCTTTTTGAAGATTCTGAGGCTTGCACACTAAAGCAGTGCCGGTAAAAATGATCTGATTTCATCTTAACATCTGCAAAATCATCAAACTCAGGCACTTGATGATTTTGACCTAGGTTTCTTTTAAATGAAAACCAGCTCGACCTCAGTTGGCATCAAACTGAGGCACTTGAAAAAATAGCGAGGGGTGCTCATCCTCGATTAGAGGCAGCTACAAATCTATGGCATGTCCGCTCTAGTCCAACATCACCTGCCCCTGCTCTAGTCCATCTAGTCCAACCATCTCCAGTAGTAGTAGTCCATCCATCTAGTCCATCCATCTAATCCCCTGTCTTGTCCATCACCTGCCCTTGCTCTAGTTTAACATCACTTGCTCCTGTGAGTGCGTAGTGAATATTAAGTAGTCCGTATCAGCTGGGCAGCACCAGCCATTGGTGGTTGTTTTGAATATGCGCACGACTCCACAGCTAGGAAAAGGTGGGCAGCACCAGCCACTGGTGGTAGTTTCGAATGTGCGCACAACTCCACAGTAATGGAGAAGCTGTTTGATTGATCACCATTCCTACCATCATGCTTGACATGATCGTCGTCCACATGTGGACGGGCCGGGATCCGGCTTAAAAAGGCTCCCGCTGTCTAACTGTTTAAGGACCATAGATTGAGGTCAAACCCCTTTTATTCAACTTTCCTGTCCGCCTTTTGTGCTCTCTCGCCATCTGATGTACTCATACCTATGCCTGACGTGTTTTAAATTTGAGACCACTAAACGCTTAACTTGTTTAAATTGACCACTTGACTTGTCTTTAATCACTCATATGTCTAGGGTTAACCAGAACTGTATATGTAATATGTCTGCTCTCTTGCCTTAATAATTCACTCGTACGTCTAACTTTTATTAGACCTGAGACCACTAAACGCTTACCTTGTCTAACTTGTTTTAGACTTGAGAATACTTAATTTGTTTCAATTGACAATTTAATTTTTAATGACATCACGTTGTAATTAATTCATATGTCTAACGTATTTTAATTCACTCATATGTCAAACGTGTTTAAGACCTGAGACCACTCATGCTGCCCAGCACTCAGATGAGGCGCCACTGTGCGCCGCCAAAGTGCACACGCATTCACGCACGCACACACTTACATGAACACATTAACACACACACATAAACACGTACGCGCACGCACACACACACACACACACACACACATAAACACGTATGCACACACGCACACACACACTTGTTTCTACAGGTTTGCTGCTTGCTGTGCGTACGCCCTGACTTATGCGGCCCTCACAGGCTTGAGGTGTGAGGAGAAGGCAGGGCTTGTGGTGAGAGTGGCGCAAGAGGCGGTGGTGTGGCAGGTGAGGGCGTGTTTGTGTGTGTGTGTGTGTGTGTATATATATATATGTGACATGTGTGTGCCTGTTTGTGTGTGTTTGTTTGTGGTAAGAGTGTGTGTACGTGTGTACATGCAATAAATTCCTCCTAATCTGTCACACTTTGTGTGTAGGTATGGGTGGGTAAGGTGTGTGCGTGTGTGTGCGTGTGTGTGTGTGAATCTGTGCATGCAGTAGCCATATCTTCAGTCACGTAGTGTGTGTGTGTGTGGGTGGGTGGGTGTCAATTGTCAATAGGTGTGCGGGTGCGGGTGGTTTCATTGTGCAGCACACTCTTGGTCGGATTCATGGTCATGAAAATATGGGTGCCACCTAGCGCGCGCACATACACGCGCACACACACACACTCATACACACACACGCACACGCTCACATACGCACACACACACACACACACACACACACACACACACACACACACACACACACACACACACACACACAAACACACACACACACACACACACACACACACACACACACACACACACACACACACACACACACACACACACACGTGCAAATGCAAACTAATCGTGCATAGGAGAAAGCAGCGACTAAGCTGGGACACGAGTTTGATAGATCTGCCAGGCAAAAGGAGACAGAGCGGGCAGCGTTCGACAACGAGCTAGAAGCTCAGGTGAGGCTTGGCGCATTGCATGTGGTGGTACTAAGCAGCGATTCATGGATTCATAGAGCGCTAACGATTCATGGATTTATAGAGCGCTAACGATTCATGGATTTATAGAGCGCTAACAATTCTTGGATTTATAGAGCGCTAACGATTCATGGATTCATAGAGCGCTAACGATTCATGGATTTATAGAGCGCTAACGATTCATGGATTTATAGAGCGCTAACAATTCATGGATTTATAGAGCGCTAGGTGCTTAAATTGGGCTCGGCACAATGGCGCGGCACAGAGGAAACTTAATATGAATTATCAATTTTGAATTATAAGATAGCAGAGTGATTTATTAATTTGATCAATAATAACCTCTTTAATAATAACCCTAAGGTTTGATAGCGAGTCAGAAGCTCAGTTGAGGTTTGGCTTGATGGAGGGGCAGAGAGAGAGAGAAGACTTGATAGCAAGTTGGATGTTCAGGAAAAGGTTTGGCGCGAAGGAGGGGCTGTAGAAAAGACTTGATAGCAAGCTGGATATTCAGGAAAAGGTTTGGCGCAATGGAGGGGCAGAGAGAGAGAAGACTTGATAGCAAGTTGGATGTTCAGGAAAAGGTTTGACGCGATGGAGGGGCTGTAGATAAGGCTTGATAGCAAGCTGGATGCTCAGGAAAAGGTTTGACGCAGTGGAGGGGTAGAGAGAAAGACTTGATAGCGAGTTGGATGTTCAGGAAAAGGTTTGACGCAGAGTAATATAGACAAGTGACGTGTATTGTATATTGTATATTGTAGGATAGACAACTGGCGTGTATTGTATAGACAAGTGACGTGCATTGTATATATTCTATAACTAAATATATATATATATACAATTTATAACTCTGTTATTCTATAACTATATATAGACAAGTGACGTGTATTGTGTAGTGATTGTAGATTATACAAGTGGCGTGTATTGTATAGACAAGTAACGTGTATTGCATGATAGGCTGGTTGAGGCACTGTGTAACAAGAAAATGTGGAGGCACTGTGTGACAAGAAAATGCGGAGGCACTGTGTACCAAGATAATGTGGAGGCACTGTGTAACAAGAAAATGTGGAGGCACTGTGTAACAAGGAAATGTGGAGGCATGGTGTAACAAGCAAATGTGGAGGCACTGTGTGACAAGAAAATGTGGAGGCAAACAAGGAATTGTGGAGGCACTGTGTGACAAGAAAATGTGGAGCACTGTGTGACAAGAAAATGTGGAGACACTGTGTAACAAGCAAATGTGGAGGCACTGTGTAACAAGAAAATGCGGAGGCACTGTGTGACAAGAAAATGTGGAGGCACTGTGTACCAAGAAAATGTGGAGGCACTGTGTGACAAGAAAATGCGGCCATGGCCTTAACCGATGGCAGTATATTGATTTATACGCAAGCCCAACATGCACAAACACACGCACATACAAACATACACACATGCACGCACATGCACCCACGCACACACGCACACACGTGTATACACAAGCACACGCACGCACGCACTCAGACACACGCACACACACACAAACACACATTTACACACACAGGCACAGCGTGCCCTTGCACACACACACACACACACATTTACACACACAGGCACAGCGTGCCCTTGCACACACACACACACACACACAAATACACACACACACATACACGCATACACACACGGACAGGCACAGCGTGCCCTCGCACGGTTGCATCGAGACAACGAAAGTGTGTACTACAAGCGGGTGCCTGCAGAAATGCCCAACCTAGATGAGCTTTTACCGCAGGGTGGGTGCTTTTCTGCTGCAATTCTGTTGTGTTTGGGTGGGTTTTGGGGGGTATTGGGATGCGTATGAGTGTGTGTATTTGTGGGGGAGGGGGGAGGGGCTAGGGTGCGTGTGATTGAAGTGAGTGTGTGTTTATTTAGTTTGCAAGAGGGAGCCTAGCTTAGGGTTTTCATGTGCATTTGTTTGATGCATTCAAGTTCATCATGTGCATTTCAAAACATGCCTAGCTTAGAGGAGTTTGAGCTGTAGGAGAGGGGCTGTGAGTGTGGGTTGGTGTCACAGCTTTGCGGGTGTTCATGTGCGTATGTGTGTGTGTGTTAGTATGTGTGCGTGTGAGTATGTGTGAGTGGGGATGCTCGTCTGCATGAGGAGAAAAGGGCACGCTCATGCTTCGCGTGTCACACACACACACACGTGCGCTCATACACACACACGCACACACGCACACACACAAACACGCACACACACGCGCACACACACACACACACACACGTGCGCTCATACACACATACACACAAATGCACACATATACACACACGCAGGTCGCAGGGTAGTCCAAGTTGTGCACATCACATTGACTTGCAACCCTCCTCCCCCATTCTCGTCTGAGGATGTGCACAAGCTTCTAGAAGGCGGCATTGTGAGTATGAACACACACACACACAAATACACACACATGCTCATGCATGCACACACTATTGCACACACACACACACACACACACACACACAGATCACGCACGCGCACACACTCACACACATACGCACGCTCATGCATGCATGCATGCATGCACACAAACACAAACACACACGCACGTGCAAAGACTCTGCATGCAGGCTGATTCCAAGTCACCCTCATCCCCTGCGGCACACCATGCAGCACTTGAAGCCGTTTGATCTTCATCTCAGATCGTGACGATGTACACCATAACAACTGCAGGCCAGCGGTAAGCCCTCCTCCTCCCATGAGGCACCATACACTGTTGAGGATGGCGAGTTATCAGGGGCTGCAGGTGAGTGGGTTTCTGTGTCTGAAATTGTTTTGGCAGCGTAGCGTACACAGGAGTTTGATGCGTAAGAGTATACACTTGCAAGAAATGGGTGTGCAGGAGAGTCGTGATGCGTGAGAGTAGGCACCTGCAAGGAATGGGGTGTGCAGGAGAGTCTTGATATGCATAAGGGTAAACATCTGCAAGGAATTGGGTGTGCAGGTGTTTCATGAGATGCGTAAGATTAGGCATCTGCAAGGAATGGGGTGTGCAGGAGAGTCGTGAGATGCGTAAAAGTAGGCACCTGCAAGGAATGGTGTGTGCAGGAGAGAGTCTTGATATGCATAAGGGTGAACATCTGCGAGGAATTGG
>Ga0307948_1002917_pt1:5000-12545 | contig 12545 bp, 10 predicted proteins | sample OrgLakmetagen280_FD_201824 | JGI IMG/M metagenome (GOLD analysis project Ga0307948, IMG submission 201824) | Saline water microbial communities from Organic Lake, Antarctica - #280 | ecosystem: Environmental > Aquatic > Non-marine Saline and Alkaline > Saline | place: Antarctica...
TTTCCAGGCATTCTAAAATAAGGCAACGTGTCACTGTAAATGTCCTCACCACATTCTGTATTTGCCCTCTTTTCTGTTCATGACGTTATCATCAGTGTGATTGTTTGGCATCCTGCTCTGCCCGGATAAGGATCCCTCCTCACTTAGACGAATGTACCTTCTTGAACAATCGTCCATATTTTTAAGACAAGGGTTCGCTCTTTCCTGCTTATTCAATCTATTCAAAAAGCATCTCACCGCGGTTTGTTCTGCGGCTTGTGACGCCACTGGGACAGGCAGTGGCTGTGGTTGTTGCTGCTGCTGCCCACCGAGCAGCTGCAAGCAGTCAGGCAAACCAATAAGAGGGAGTTGCAAGATGAATGCAGCACTCTTCTTAGCTGACGTTTTTGCAACAAAATCCAAAAGCATATCAGCCATGTATATATGACGTGAAGCGCATTTGCTTGCCAATGGTTTGCACAAATCCTTTGAATCTGCGCCTATATATGTACCATCTGAACTTGGGATCCTCAACAGTACATGTGTATGTAAATACATGCACGGTTACGAATATGTAAGGGTTAAATTCGATCCATGAATTGAAACGCATGCGCTGCGTGCCAATGCACAGTAGCTAAGCCGTGGCCGTCTACAAGCGATGATGGAAATCTGAAATACAACTCTTGGTGCTGTGCTTACCTGCTGTATAAAAGTGATGATGGAAATGTGAAGAACAACGCATGGAGCAGTGCTTACCTGCATGCGCGCCATCGACATAGCAGAAGTGGAGGCCAAAGGTCCGGGCCCAAGTAAGGACTGCATGCAGTGTAAATTTGTTGTGCCTTAAAGGTGTGTAAATTTGTTGTGCCATAAAGGTGTGAAAATTTGTTGTGCCTTAAAGGTGTGTAAATTTGTTGTGCCATAAAGGTGTGTAAATTTGTTGTGCCTTAAAGGTGAAATGATCAGGGTTGGCCACAACCATACATATATATACACTTTCCTTAATGCACACTGGTGACTTCCAGCGTAGACTTTTACATTTACTTCATACACATGCACGATGTATACCTATACGCCTATACGGTAATTTTGGCAGGGGAATCACTGAATATATGATCATATACGGTGTACATATACAGTTCTGGCCAACCCTAGAAATGATGTTTTCTCAGTTGCGCAGCACTCCAGAGGTGTACATATCTGGAGATTAAGCTAGTGTGATAGATATAGCAGTTTACAAGACGTGTACGCCAATAAGAGCACTGGCAAATGCAAGGAAGGAATTGCAGGCCACTGCAGAAGTGCCAACGGAGGCAGTGTGGTCTGAATTTCCAGGCGCAAAGGGACGTCGGAGGCAAAACGGTCTGGTGATCTACAGCAGTGATTATGAAACCCAGATGCCTAAGCAAGAAACTGCAGGCAGCTGTGTGAGTGCCATTGGCGCTACGGAGCGTAAGAACAGGAGAGCGATGAGGGCAGAAGGCTAGGGTTGGCCAGGAACGTATACTTACACTGTATATGACCATATATTTGTTAATTCCCCTGCCAAAAATTTCGAATGTAGGGCATGTAGGAATCCGACCCTACGCATGTGGTGACTGCAAGGAGGGCAACAATATGTGAGAGGCATGAGGTCCGAAGAAAATGTTTGGCTAGAACCACATACATACGGTGTATGTACGGTATTTTTGGCAGGGAAATCACGGAATATACGGTCATATACAGTGTGTATATAAACGGTTCTGGCCAACCCTACGCACGTGGTGACGGCAAGGAGGGCAAAAATATGTGAGGGGCGTCCAAAGAGAAGGGCAAACATGTGTGAGGGGCATCCAAAGAGAAGGCCAAAAATATGTGAGGGGCGTTTAAAAGTTCAATGGTTACAATGGTTACAATGGTTACAATGGGGGGTGACCTTCAGCCAAAAGTTCAAAGATTGATCAGTCCTTGTCGCCAAGGATCTTAGAAGGGTGACAAGACTGACATCTTGTTCAGCAAGCAGGTGTTGTTTAGATTAGTTTAGTTTGGGTTACAAAGGCCTCCAGCCTGGCATGGCTGCTCAACCTATAGGTCCCAACAAATAAATCAATCAAAAAGATGGACAGCTGCACTAATAAATTTCGGCAAGCAGGCGTTGACACAGTTGTGTGCAAGGTCAAAAGTGTTTCAAAACAAGGGTAGAAGAACAGAAGACCGGGAAGGGAGAACAAAGGCCGGACACCAGCTCCTGCTTGCATTGCCAACTGCAGCGCCAACTGCGGACCCAATTTGTGTATCATATGAAGCACATACCATTTCTTTTGTGCATCGCATGCACCTCTCATACCAAATGGCTGTGTGCCAACCTTGAGGCAAATACACCTTACGCCGTAAACAGCAAAGTTATTTCTATGAACTTTTGAGGCAATTACACCTTATGCCATAAACAGCAAAATTCCTTCTATGACCAAACACACTCTTGGCACCAGTACTGTTAAACTCGCTTCACCTGTAAATATGAGGTTGGTTGCTGCTGTTGCTGCTGCTGCATTTGTTGGAGGCACTGCTGCAAGTACTGCTGTAGCTGCTGCAGCTGCTGGGCCTGGTGTGTGAGCCCCTTGCGTGCATTTTCATTGAGCTGCAGCATAAGTGTGCGTGTGTGTGCATGTGTGTGTGTGTATGTGTGTGTGTGAGTGTGTGTGTGTGTGTGTGTGCGCGTGTCATGTTTGATTTGTGTGCGTGATGTGTGCTATGTTCTTTTGTGTATGAGCGTGTATGCGCTGTGTTTAGTTGTTTAACAGTGAGGGCAAGGCTATGTCCCTTGTAGCTACAAGATCCTGTTAAATAGATGCCACTGAGATGCACGGTTGAAAGTTCTGGCAGCCCCAACCCATGTATTGAAATATCACAGGTGTGCCGATCATCTGAAATATCACAGGTGTACCGATCATCTGAAATATCACAGGTGTGCCAAACAACTGAAATATCACAGGTGTGCCAATCATCTGAAAATATCACATGTGTGCCAATCATCTGAAATATCACATGTGTGCCAATCAACTGAAAGGGTGTGCCAATTAACTGAAAAGGTGTGCCAACCACAGGTGTGTCAATTGACTAAAATATCACAGGTGTGCCAATCAAAGACATTCCTTGCAAGCCTTGCAAAACAGTCAGCTCATCCAACCGCGACCACTGCTGAATTGCATCTCCGATTGTAAAGTAGATGTTATACATGCCCCCAATTTGATGCCAACTACACACATTTCCTGCGGGCCTTGCACAGCAGGCAGCTCATCCAGGCTTCACTGCTAAGTTGCAGGTCCATGTATGCCCCCCAACAAATCCCCCAATGTGGGTGACAGAGTGCAGCTCTTTAGATGTTCTCAACATGCAGCTCTTTAGATGTTTCCAACATGAAGCTCCTTAGATGTTCTCAACATGAAGCTCTTTAGATGTTCTCAACATGCAGCTCTTTAGATGTTTCCAACATGAAGCTCTTTAGATGTTCTCAACATGAAGCTCTTTAGATGTTCTCAACATGCAGCTCTTTAGATGTTCCCAACATGCAGCTCTTTAGATGTTCTCAACATGCAGCTCTTTAGATGTTTCCAACATGAAGCTCCTTAGATGTTCTCAACATGCAGCTCTTTAGATTTTCTCAACATGCAGCTCTTTAGATGTTTCCAACATGCAGCTCTTTAGATGTTCTCAACATGAAGCTCTTTAGATGTTCACAACATGCAGCTCTTTAGATGTTCTCAACATGAAGCTCTTTAGATGTTCTCAACATGAAGCTCTTTATATGTTCTCAACATGCAGCTCTTTAGATGTTCCCAACATGCAGCTCTCTAGATGTTCTCAACATGCAGCTCTTTAGATGTTCCCAACATGCAGCTCTTTAGATGTTCTCAACATGCAGCTCTTTAGATGTTCTCAACATGCAGCTCTTTAGATGTTCTCAACATGGAGCTCTTTAGATGTTCCCAACATGCAGCTCTTTAGATGTTCTCAACATGAAGCTCTTTAGATGTTTCCAACATGAAGCTCTTTAGATGTTCTCATTATGAAGCTCTTTAGATCTTCCCAACATTCCCCCAACATACCCCTTTTTGGGTGCCAGCCAGACCAAAAGGCACACAGCCTCCAGGCAAGCTGTAACAGGACCTCTCCTTTCCCTCAGATCCTCAGATCACCTAACAGACATAATATACTCTCCATTTATACCTCCGCCTCCTCGCACAAGCCTCGCAGAGTCAACCTCTTTCCTAATCAATACCTGCTGAGAAGCTTCTTTCCCTTATTTCTTGTGGGAGTGGCAACACTGCACACCCAGTTTTGTTTACCTGCTGGAATGCAGATCCCAGGCTTTCCGCCATGTTGCCCAAGTCCACACGATTTGATGCGCTCAGATCAGCTGCAATTTTTATCTGGGCTTCTACATCCGATGCACGTGCAAGGTTAGCTTCTACTCCTGCTATTCGCAAGATAGCAGTGCGCACTGCCTCTGACGCTTCCTGTGTGTGTGTGGGTGCTAGGCATATTATGTTATTACAGGTCACGTGTGTGCGCTTATGCGTATATGTGTGTGTGTGTATGTGTGTGTGCATGTGTGCAAGTCAGACGCTGCTGCTTCCAACATCTGGAAGAGCTGCAGGAGCAACGGCATGCAACTAGGGTTGGCCAAAACTGTAAATAAACACCGAATATATTTACCATTTAGTGTATATAGACCGTATAGTATATACCGTATAGTATACCGTATGCCGTATGCCGTATACCGTATAGTATGGTATATATAGACTGTATATTCCCTGCCAGTAATACTGTATACTATATGCACCGTATATCTATAGAACATATATGTACATTCTGACTCACCCTACATGCAACCACAACTACTAGATAATCACAGGTGCGGGAACACACAAGCACACATGCCACAACACACACGCACAGCTGCGCCCCTGCACCACACCTACCTCACTGCGGGATTTAATTCCCGCGATGGCTGCGGCACTTTGATTGCAGCTCTGCCTAACTTCATGCAAGGCTTTGTCTGCTGCCACAGCCACGTGCCCCAACGATTGTAAACCCTGCAGGTGCGACAGCCACGGTGGCATGTAATATACAGGGAGGACATCAGGACATCAGGACATCAGGGAGGACATCAGCAGCAGGACATCAACAGGGAAGACATCAACAGGGAGAACATCAGGACATCAGGGAGGACATCAGGGAGGACACCAGCAGCAGGACATCAACAGGGAGGACATCAACATGATGACATGAGGGAGGACATCAGCAGGGAGGACATCAGGACATCAGGGAAGACATCAGGGAGGACATCAGCAGGGAGGACATCAACATAATGACATGAGGGAGGACATCAGGTCATCAGGACATCAGGACATCAGGACACCAGGACATCAGGGAGGACATCAACATATTGACATGATCTTGATGTCCACCAGTATTATAACATGATATCATAATGCATCTTACTGTACACCAACGCTATGAAGTGTCATCTTATTGCACACCAACGTTATGACATGATATCTTAATGTACACCATCCTCATGACACAAAATCCTCACATGCACTAGCGCCATGGCATGATATATTAATGTGCACCAACGTTATGATATCTTAATGTACACCAACACCAACGTTATGACGTAATACCTTAATTCATCCCAGCAGGCAAAATCACCGCACAACGGGACAATGACCTACCGTCACCCTTACACAAGCCAGCATTGCAAGCCGCCATGCAGGAATCACAGAATGTTCAAGACCCCTCAACAGGATATGAGGCTGTGTGGTGACGGTGATGTGAGTGGTTTCGTTATGTGCTTGTAACACACACACCACAACAGAACACAACACACACATCCCACGCCACGCCACACCACACCACAACACTAAGTGTGTGTGTGTAACATTAAGCGTGCGTGTGTAACGATAAGCAAGACGTGAGTAGCGTCACAGCGGAAGGCATGGTATGATATATGATGGTCAATCCCTGGCAGAAAGATTGCCACTGACACCTAAAACCACACAGCACAGGTGGAAAAAGGTTGTTGCAAGTTGTAGGGCCTCCGTTGCTCGAACACCAACTTACGGAAAAACAACTCTTGCAGATCTTGCAGAAGGGGTACCACGATCAGTTAAAGGCATAAGACATGGACAAAATATCATTTGAAGGACACACACACACACGCGCGCGCGCGCACACACACACACACACACACACACACACAACGTGATGCAATCATCATCCAGTGCAGAAATGGTATTGTTGCAATTGATGATTTGATCTATACTGAACAAAAGCAGTGATGCAGGGAGCTATCGAGCCCCCTTAAAATTCAGGCAGTCAGATCATCAGCTGATTGGCCAAACCAGGCTGTAAGAAAAGTAAAAAGTAAAAATTCTACACTGGAAGTCACCAGCGTGCATTAAGGAAAGGCTCTCAACCAGTGCTCACACTAGCCAGAGCCCTACCAAAAAGGCTGCGTCCTGTATGAGCAACACTGATCACTGCACCAGCATGCATCTGTATGAATTTGCACAGAGGCAGAAACGAATGTCCCCTCAGCACTTTGGGGTGTTACCTGTTTTTGTCAGCCTTTGACAGCGTAACGGACTCATCCTAACAGCAACGTAACAGACTAATCCTAACACCCCGAGCCATATAGCATACAGGGGTTCGACAGGTCCCAGTTCATGCGCTTGATCCCTTTTCCCAACAGTGCCCTCATGGAGTGGGACGCTACTGGCATGCTTTTCGTCCTAGAAATCCCAGTAGTGATCTCCTAAGACAAGTATTCCTTGCTCAATTCTTAAAGGAGAATATTTCTGCTCTCGTTTCCGGAAAAACAGTTTCCGGAAAAACAGGTGAATATTTTCTCCTTTCAAACGCATCCCAACTGAAACTTGTAAGGAGCAGTAGCACCTGGCTATTCACTCCATCTCTTCACACCATTCCGCGCCAACCAGATCAAGGAAGCCATGCGCTTGGTGAGCTACTACTATTCATGAGGATGAGCGGCCTGACTCATGCAAGCGCTAGTTTGGTGCATACCTTACTACACGCTACATGCTAATTCTTTTCGAATGTCTTTCTTTACTCTTATTTCCTATTGCTCTTTCAATGTAAGTACCTTCATCCTTTCTTACTAGTTCTTTAACCCCTTGTCTCTTGCTCACCTCCACATTCCGCTCCAGCTTGACGACATGCTTTTTTACTTTCTTGGCATCGTCGCCCAGGTGCACCACCGAGCTGTGTGTGGGTGTGTTAACATTGTACAACCACATTATTAGAGTTGACCAGAACCGCATGTATACAGCCTACATGACTATATTTGGTGGACTTTCTGCCAAAAATACTGTGCGTACACCGTATATATATGGATATGACCAACCCTACGCATGATAGATAAATGGATGGATGGATAGACACACACAAACACACAGAGAGAGAAAGAGAGAGAGAGAGAGAGAGAGAGAGAGAGAGGGAGAGAGTGAGAGAGAGAGAGAGACAGAGAGAGAGAGAGAGAGAGAGAGAGAGAGAGAGGAAGCA
>Ga0307948_1002921_pt1 | contig 12543 bp, 9 predicted proteins | sample OrgLakmetagen280_FD_201824 | JGI IMG/M metagenome (GOLD analysis project Ga0307948, IMG submission 201824) | Saline water microbial communities from Organic Lake, Antarctica - #280 | ecosystem: Environmental > Aquatic > Non-marine Saline and Alkaline > Saline | place: Antarctica: Organic Lake...
TCTTGCATGGTAATAGCATGCCCAGTTTGAACAGCTCGTACATACAATTCACGCCCACGCAGTCCCTGAAAAGCGCTCAGCAATTGAGCTGTCCAGCAGGCACTTGAACGAGGCTGTAAATTGAGATCAGCCTGGACTACCCTCCGCAAAGTGTCAATATTGGTATTAAGCACTATTGAAAAGCTCGACAGCTGACCAAAACCAGTAGAACTGCAACTGTTCAGTCAACATTCTCGGAGGATGGCCTAGTCAGTGGTAGACCGCTTGCCCTTCAGAAAATGCAAATGAAGCGTAGACAGCGAGCTAGAGAACTCCCTGCCTGCCTGTAAAAAATCAAGTACCCCATACTTGACTACCATACATGCCAGCAGAATAAAATACGTCTTAGCGAGCCACAAAGAAGTGTGCAGCCTGTCTGCCAAAGCGTGTTCACGCACAAATCTACGTATCCTATAGGCAGAGGCAAGAAAAGGACGGGACGCGTGTTCAGCAGACTTAGCCATGTTTAAGGTCCTGTAGAAAACCAAGCCCCAAAATAGTTAAAAGTGTGTACATTAACAGACTAACAAATACACAAGCCAGCACTAGACAGGATGTGCTCAAATGCCTGTCAATTGTTAATATCCTGGCACATCTCAGGAAAAAGGTCCAGCCAGTGCAATGAAGCGGTATATAGGTCAAGAAACTGACTACATGTCACTTGGGCAAATTACAGACAAATGTTGAGTTTCGTTTCTCTATGGTACACCAAAATCAACTGCCGATTGGCTTGGGCAAATCGTACAAAAGCAATTCAGCAGCCCGGAGATTAATTGCTAGCTTCCGTCTGTTCTCCTTTCTTTTGTTTGCTGCCGGATATCAGGAACACGGCTGACAATGTTACAGCTCCCCCAAGGACCTGGGGCAGTGTAAGCACCTCCCCCAGCACAAAGTAGCCAGTCACAGCTGCAAAGACCTGCAGAAATTGCACGCAAAAGAAATATACGGTCGACGCGTTGATGATTCGGTCGGCGTGGTTCTGAGCAGTACTGTAAATCTTAGGGAATAACCACGAGATTTAAAGGGCGTGGGGGTTCAACCCAGTTGGCTTTGCTGCCGGCTCAGCCCAAGCCTCACGTTCATAGGTGCCCTGCAAGGGCTCTACCTCTCAGTATAGCTGTGCCCTGGAAAGCTAGAGGTTCTGATTCGCCCGGTATCATAATTTCGCTGTCCAACATCAATGGTTCTGTTCCCTGGGTCCACGCGTGCGGTGTTATTATCGCTTGCACACAACTGTTTATTTGTAGGGTTGGCCAAAACCATATATATACAGTGTATATACGGTATTTTTGACAGGGAAATCACCAAATATACGGTCATATACGGTGTATATATACGGTTCTGGCCAACCCTATTTATTTGCAGCTCAAATCGAATGCGAAAAGGAAACAGACTGAAAGAGCTTCACCATGAGTGGTGGCACAGCACTTGGGGACCTTGGAACGGTCATTTGATTTGCAAAGCTTTCTGTGCATGAGCATAGGCAACCTTGATTTTTGCTTCGCTCCCATACCTGCCAAATCATCGAAGAAGTGTATGTCGGACATGCTTGTGCCTTAATTGCAATTGACAATCTACTCTAGAGCAGATACCCTAAACACTACGTACCCTAGGGTCCATTCAATGGAGGGAGAAGTTGTTACAATGGCGACATGGACGACGAATTGGTGGGCTTACACAGTAAGGCAAGCATGTGCTTAGAAAACAAAATTATTAATGTGTCGAATGGTTTCCACGGTCTGCGTAGACTTCTTTAAGCAGACTATCATGTTCTTCCTACTCAGCAAGAAAATGTACTCCAATGTTTGACCTGCTGCAAACAATGGAGCACAATTCCCACATTTTTTTTAAAGCGCAATCTGCTTGCAACATTTTTAGCAGTATTAGAACCTTACACCAAGCGATGGGGACGATGCTGCAAAAGTACTCCTGAGGCAAGGGCTGTCGTTCAAACATACACACACGCACGCACACACACACAGACACACACACGCATGCTCACGCACACACAAACATAGACACGCACGCATGTGCATGCGCGCACACACACAAACACAAACACATACAAACATTCAGACACTCACACACATGCACACATACATCACACGCTCAACGTGGCTTACCGGAGTCAGAAAGGTGAGGCTGGACAAGGCCGTGAGGTTGCCTTTGGAGGATGCCAGCCAGAAAAAAATGCCGTAGCTGGCTGCTCCGCCGAGCAAGCTCACGTACAGCGCACTGGCGATGTCCTACGTGTACCACATGCACGGAGCTCGTGTCATTATCCTTTTGCCTCAGTGACAAATGCACAGTGTTATTCTAGCAAATGTGACCTTGCTCCACCAAGCAGTGAAACGACAAAACTTGGGGTGGCCAGGACCGTACACCATGTGTAATCGTATATACAGGAGGTTCAGTGCTACAAATACCGTGTGTAATTTTGAGTACGTACATGGCTTTGACATGCATGGTTTTGGCCAAACTTACACGTAAAGCACACCGACGGCGCCCTGTGCAAACGCAGGCACATTTTGCCCCCTGTATCTTATTTGTGGAAACTACCTACCCCTCTGTTCCACTGCCGCGTCCTTAAAAACATCGGCGAACACAATTACCGCATTGCTTACCACTCCCCCAATCACCACCAACCACACTATAGAGCCTCCTGGACTGCACTACCCCCCAAGCCACACACTTATCCAAGATACCGGCGACCACAAACACATACTGCATACTGACCCTCCTTTGGAAACCCAACCAACCCCCCGAATCAATTCCCCCCTCAAAACACAATCAGCCCCCCAAACCGCACCTCCACCCTCACCTCCCTCTCAGAACACAACCACCTTGCACAATCACACATTTTCTTATTCACAATCAACCCACTAAAAGTACACACCTGTGGCCCCAAGCCTTGCAGGGCCTCTGTAATTGCAGCAGGGTCCTTTTGAAGAGCGAGGCCCAGCAGCAGCACGCCACCCATGATCATGTGCCAACCCGTGGCCATCACAGGGTCTGAGTAGCGGGTGACGTACCTGAACACACACAAGTCAAGTCGGTCAGCTACACAAATCAAGTCGGCCAGCAACACAAGTCGAGTCTGTTGGTATTTAAGTCGAGTTGGTCAGCAACACAAGTCGAGGTCGGTCAGTGACACAAGTTGAGTCGGTCAGCGACACAAGTCGAGGTTGGTCAGTGACACAAGTTGAGTCGGTCAGCTTCGCAGTGACACAAGTCGAGCCGGTTGGCTATACGTCAAGGAACTTTTCATGTACTGGTCAGCGCGACATGACCAAGACATGAAGAGTTCCTTGAAGAAGGACGAGTGCATGCAGGCTTAACAGGCCCAGCGGATGTGCGCCATCCACGTCTGTGGTGTCAAGGCAGCCTGAATTACAATTGAGAACAGGGGCTCCTTTCATTTAATTATGTGAATAGTAGCTTCTCTACCTTCTTTTCTTTCCTACTTTATTTTATTGCGCGTAATCATAGCTTCGCAGCAAGTGTGTCCAGGGGTTGTGCATGATAACATGCTTCTGTATGCGGCTAGGTTAAGAGAGGGTATCATGTGTCTGTGAGTGTGTTTGTGTTCGTGTGTCTGCATGTGTGTTTGTGTGTGCATTTGTTTGTGTTTGTGTGTCTGCATGTGTGTGTGAGTGTGTTTGTGTTTGTGTGTCTGCATGTGTGTTTGTGTGTGTGTATGTGTGTGTGTGACGTCAAGCAGGCGCAAGCACAAAGCACACCATGGGCAACTGGGCAACAAAATTCAGGCAGTAAGCACGATGCCATTGATTTTGCTGCCTTGAAACTTTACTACTCTTGTAAATAGCAAATCAAATAGCACACTGTGTTATTCCCAGACTTGCCTGACCATAACGGTGCCCAGTGCCATTGACTGCGCGGCCGCAAACATCCAAAGCTCCCCTGAATTGGCCAAGGAATCAAGAGATGGTAGCGCGAGGCTCCCTAAACTGCTGCTGCTGCTACTAGCTATTGCATCTGCTGCTCCATTGCTGAGGGCTGCTGTGCTACCGGCATCTGTGCCGCTGCCAAGATTACTTAAAAAGCCTGTGTGATGAAGGGAAGGTGTGTGAACAAATACGCGTGGAAAATGTTGGGTGTTTGCGTGTGTGTATGTGTGCGTGTGTATGTGTGTGTGTGTGTGCTTGCAAGTGTGTGTGCGTGCAAGTGTGCCAAGAAGTGTCTGCGAGCACACTTTATAACTGGCTACAAATATGTTTGCATCCCTTCTTCTGATTCATGGAATGCAACATGTTTTACACAATCACACACACGAACACACAAGGTGTTTAAGCGCACCTGTCGCGCTGAGCAGGCTGTCTTCAGGCAGCTCTAACAATAGCAGGCCTGCCACGCCTATGAAGAGGCCTCCTATGCTGGCTGGAGTCAAAGCCTCTCCAAACAACAGGGCAGCCAATAGCGCGACCTACAGCCGCAAAGTAGCGAGCGGTTTATTTTTTAACAAGTGCTCTGTGTGGCAGAGGTGAGAGGCTGCTTGAAGATGCACGCAGTAGGGTTGCAGGTGTAGGGCTGGCCAGATGGTTACCTATACGATGCCGTTCAAACACAGTCCAGGCCTCATGACCGAGCCTCTGACAACCAGCAGCGCAGCTAGAAGCGCGGTTTGCAGGTGTGGGAATTGCCAGATCTATGTAGCGTCACACATGGTTTTCAGTGTGACAAGTAGTTCCATACTACATTTGTGTAATGTGATTTATCTTAGCAGAGCCTCGTGGCTTTAAACAGTCCAAAGGTCGATTGTTGTTTGGCAATGGAGGAAGAAGAGGACAGAAGGCACAGTATTCAGTGAAACCCCAACGACGTCAAAAGCACAAAACACTCAGGTCAAGACAGACACTTTGACAGATGCTCGTCCAAAGACAGGAAGACTGAGGCAGACGCTTCAACAGAGCAAGTTGCGAGTGGATACTGTTTGTATGTTTGCTTGTTTGTATGTATGTTAGACAGAAAAGCCCTCCCCTGCTCCTACTTTTCAATCAACGGCCTAGTTTCCAATAGGACTTGCCTAGGTTGGCCAGGACCATGTAATTCCCCGTGGTGGAATGTATATGCCTAACCCTCCAAACCTAAGATTCCTAGGTAGAATAACCTTAAACGCACCACTTAAATGGTTCTGGCTGGCCCTCGGCATACGCTGCATGTCTTACTGGAAACTCTTAACCTACCGTCAAGGGTTGTGAGTCAATGATGACCGAGCCCAAGCCAGCTGTACACCGCTGAAGGCCCTCCGCTAAGAATCCCTGAGTGTGCATGTGCGGGTGTGATTGTGTGCGGTCTGTGACATGGGAGGGGCTGTGGCAGCACACACACACACAGAGAGAGAGAATAATAAGAGAGAGAGTGAGAGAGTGAGAGAGTGTGTGTGTGTGTGAGAGAGAGAGAGAGAGAGAGAGAGAGAGAGAGAGGGAGAGAGAGTGTGTGAAAGAGAGGGGGAGAGAGGGAGAGAGATAGAGATAGAGATAGAGAGAGATATAGAGATAGAGATAGAGATAAAGAGAGAGAGAGAGAGAGAGAGAGAGAGAGAGGGAGAGAGAGAATTATGCGAGTACAATTTGTGTACTAGTGCTTGCGGGCAGTAGCAAAACGTTAGACTTGGGGTTAGAGCGGGAGATCTCCAAGTATTTAAGTCATACACAGCGTACACATGTACACATGTACACATGCAGTTTCAACCAAGATAATGCAATAAAACACTGTAGCACCTTTCAGTGCACACAGGCCACTGTTTACGACTGCAGTGCATCACACCACCATTAAAGAAACGGCACAGGCAGCAATTATTTCTGCTCATAAGCAATAAGACAGCCATCACAAAGTCACACAGCCATTTTTGACACACACACATACACACGAATACACGCATAACATGAAGCAGGTCCATTCACACATGGAAACGATGTGGGGCCTGTAATACTTCTCAACCACCAGTGGCTCATGGTGGAAGAAACCTGGGCAAGCCCCTTTTTATGTTTCTTGTAGGAGCACGGTTGTCGTGCATGCCGGCCAGACCTCTCACAGGAAGTGAGGGGACCGCCCACCCTGGACAAGCCTTTTTAGGGACTGGTCGAGGATGGGATGGGAGTGAGGAAGGGGGCCCCCATGCCTGGCTGCCACACCAAATAGTGTGGGGCACTGCTCCATTTTTTGGTGTCACAGTAGGAGTAGGTTCAAGTTAGAAGCGCAAAGAACAAGAATTTGCCTTATCAAGGGTTTCCTCGGTATCTTTCAGGAGCGTTGGCAGCGATGCATTTCAGGTGCCAGGCCAGGAGGTGTGGGGCGCTTCTTTGTTGGTATACGCCATTGATGCACACCACAAGTGGGACTTAGGTCAAGTTCCCTTGCCATGGGATGGGAGTGAGCAGGCAGGAAATGCACGCTTAGGTGGATTGTACTCTCACTTCACTTCAAGTGCACATGAAGCAGACGACAGCCGCGCCCGACGAGGATGAAGATGAGGAGGTTCACGGGGCCTACACGAGGATATAGAGCAGCTGCTTGTGCACAGCTTAAACCGGGCCTACCTGAAAGGCAGCGCCGTCTATCAGCGCAAAACCTGCAATCCAGGCCCATGCAATGGCCTTTGAGGGCGGGGGTCTGCTTTGTGCTGCTGCCACTGCCACAAGGATGAAACCGGAGGGGAGCAGCCGAAAAGAGCCCATGAGCAGCGGGGACACGTAGGTCATCAGGCCCTTCATTGCCACCATGCTTGTGCCCTGTGTGTGTATGTGTGTGTATGTGTGTGTGTGTGCGTGTGTGTGCGTGTGTGTGTGCGTTTGTGTGGGTGTTTGTGTATGTGTGTGTGTGTGTACGTGTGTATGTGTTCATATAACAACTTTACATCTAGGTAGGTGATTTTCATGGTCACCTGGTCCATGTTTACAAATGTGCCGCACAAGTGTAAGTGCTGCTGTAATCAAATACTCACCCAAAACATGAAGGGTGAGACCAGGATGAGCAGTCCGAAAGGACCCGCAACTTGCACCAAATCAGGTGCGCTCTCGAGAGAGGCCTGCTGACTTCCTTGTGGACCCCTGGCCTCTGAGTCTACGTACTCACACTCTACGCTGTCCATGCCCGACAAGGTACATTGAATCTCTTGCTGAACTTCTTCCTGCCTCCCCTCAGGTTTCCCTGCTTGCTCCTGGGACTCCCGCCTGCTTGTGGCTTGACATAACTGTTTTCTGCGGCTGCCCAACGCCCTGCCTAATGGTTGTCTGCATGCAGTAGAACACCTGCTGGCGATTGCTGGGGTTGATGAAGACGTAGCAAATGCAGTTCGGCGGAGCAGCGATTGGTTGCAATTGCCCAACATCGTAATTATTTATATTTTTCTGAACAAAGTCTCATTCAGCAGGTGCGGTGCATTGGATGCACCTTCTTTTTTGTCTGAATCAGTGAGTCCACTCATTTGAATTAGCCACGTTGTCACCTGCCATGCATTTGCGTGAAATGGCTCATGATCTGCAGTGCATGCTAGTGCACACAACAACAAGGCAGAGAATTTCAGCATGCTGTGCTGCTCCTTCTCTCCTCCTTGAGCATGTGTGCGCGTGTGCAAATTCCCACCCTTGCACACTCTTGCGTTCTCAACAAGGCAGGAGGTTCAGTGCTGTGCTGCGAGAGATCTCCTCCTTGAGCATATGTGCGTGTGTGCATATTTCCACTCATGCATGCATGCTCAACAAGGCATAGGATTTCCAGCGTGCTGTGCTGCTCCTTCTCTCCTCCTTGAGCATGTGTGTGCATGTGCAAAATCCCACCCTTGCACACTGCTCTCTCCGTTCTCAACGAGGCAGGAGACTCAGTGTTGTGCTGCTTCTCTCCTTGAACATGTGTGTGTGTGTGTGTGTGTGTGTGTGTGTGTGTGTGTGTGTGTGTGTGTGTTTTGTGTGTGTTGTGTGTTGGGTGCTGGGTGTTGGGTGTTGGGTGCAAGCTCCGTTCATGTAGCCAGTGCGGGCACATCATGACCACCAATCATGATCTTCATCAATGCGCTGACGCACACGCTTCACATCTGCAGGACCTGGGCCCAGCTTTACGCCCGGTGCCAGCACAATTGTTGTGATGAAGGTGGTAGCTTATCACAACACGCCCACCGTGCGTTGTGTGCCTGTTCTCTCCTGCACAATTTGACTCTGATATCTGTGCGCACGCCGTCCACCACGCATCCCACGCAATGAGGGACATGGCAGCAGTGCTCTGCCAGCCCATATCATGCATCTCTGAATCTGATGCGTTTGCATAGCACAAAACTAAAGACTAAAAGTTGTCAAGCAATGATGTCATTGACATTGTGATGTTACAAGAGTTTTTACTCTAGGGACAACCTCCTCTTATTTTGCCTAGCAGGTGGCGGTTTTTAACGCAAATCCCATCCCACTGTTCATGTAGCCCACCATCATTTACAACCATCTTATGGTTGATCCCACCAACGCTGTGCTGCAAGTGGCAGAGGTGGGTTGCTAGCATATCATGAACAAAGGATTTAACTGCACATAATTACTATGAAAGATGTTTAATGATATGATTTGTTTTGCACAACTACAACAGGTGCAGGCCCAGGACAACGTGCAGAGTTTGTGGCCCAAGTTGTTCATGCACTCATGGGTGAGTTCTTCTGTTTATTTTGTCAAGTCTTCACAGCAGATCACGTGCCCTGAGCAGGCACGTGCAATAATATCCTCATTACTCAAACCGTCTCACTATGAACCGTCTATATCTTCTTTTGCAGTGATGTGTGGCTTATTTCTTATTTACTGCTCGTGCTTCTCTTTTCAAGCCTGGGCCGATGGTGAGTGTGTACGTGTGCATGATCAGCTTGTGCAATTAAGTACGTTCCTTAGGAAGCCATCCCCTTCATAATAGAGGCAAGGGCTGCTAGTGTGCAAAAGCAGAGGGCGCTTGCAAAAAAGCTTGTCATCGAACAGAATACAGAGACAACTCTCAATCACAACATACAATCGTTCCCACGTATTCCCTTTCCTGTAAGAGTCTTCCAGCCCCTCCTGACCCTTGCCCCCTTTGCTCTGATGTAGGCTGCAAGCAGTGAGGCCTTGAGCGAGTTACTAGCACTTTCTTGTCATTCTTAGACTGATGCTTGGTGCTTTTCATTCATGACTGCACATGATTGCAGCTAATGAAGCAAGGAGAGCAGCCAGGCGTGCACGGCAGGCCGCGTTCCGGGCTTCGGGGGAGCAGCCTTACGCTGTGTTCTACAACGACAGAGGTGGCTTCTCGACCTTCAGGCTGCAACACAGGCTGCAACAAATATGTAAAGGTGGGTGACGTTGGAACAGATATGTGAAGGTGGGTGATGTTGGAACAGATATGTGAAGGTGGGTGACGTTGGAACAGATATGTAATATGTAAAGGTGGGTGACGTTCTACTTGTTTTTCCCTGCCCTTTTTTTGCTGGTAGTTGTAGCAAACGCTTCTCACCCAATGATGCAACACGTCTGACTCATACTTTGCTTTCGAGTGTAGCTTGCCTCCTCCCTGCTTGCCCTGTACATCCATCCATTAGTCAATTCACAAAGACTATGCACAGGTTGCTTAACTCATGCACACACACTCTCAAGTCTTCATGTGCAAATTTCCACTGCTCACCATTCTTCTTTTGGCCGCAGAAAGTCCTACAAATAAACCCCTCTGGATACACTGTACAGCTGCCTGCAGTCTGTCCTCGTGTTGAGGACAGACTGCAGGCAGCTTACTGGATGGAGTACTGGTACACAAGGTAATATGGGCACTAGAAATGACCCAATCAAGCCTAGCGCAGTCTGCAGACAGTAAGCAGGCATGCCTTTGATAGGATGTGACTGCCTGTTGCGTGCTAATATCAATGACTGCCTGTTGCATGCTAGTAATAATGTACACTGTTGCTTTGGTACGCTTTTTTATCTGTAGTCCGGATTTCTGTACCAGCTGTCATATCTGGAGCGAAGCAACCCCGCCAGTGCACTGTGCGCAGCACAAATGAAGGACAAACTGAAAAAACCTTGCGTGAAATGGACGCCATGCGTGACAGCGACCAATTCATGTATGTCACGCATACATGACACTGGTAAGCGTGCCTGTACTGCAGTGCTCAAATTAAGCTAGACATACCGGTATACAGTGCAAATGACATTTGAGGATCTCTTGAAGGCAAGCTTAAACCTTCATACCTTAACCTCCCAGCACAGGCATGTCCTGATGCGTGGGCTCACTCACAGCATGCCTGTGCTGGAGAGGGCTAGCTCCTCTCTTCAGTCTAGGGGTGCTTACACTACTTTAGTTTACAACATTGGACGCTCAGAAGGGAGGGGGGTTGCTGCTTCAACAACTCGACAGGCATGCACAGGCTCACGACTAAACCGATTCCATACATTTTGCAGAGGCGGACCTCCAGGGTCCCACCGCAACGCCCCCACCCGCTGCTGCTGCCTCCACCCCCCCTAACGCCCAGGTATGTATGCATTGCGTGCATGCGTGTGTTTGCCTCGTCAGCCCTTTCTCTTTTTGTAATTCAACCCCAACCCCTCCAAGCTTTCTGACTGGGTACCTCTGTGCTGCCTCCCACCTCCCCTTTCCCCAGCTGACACTCTATTTCCATCTCAATGCTGTGTGCAGGCCTCAGGTGCAGCAAGTCCCTCTAGTGGATTGGCTGCCTCCAATCCATCATGCCTCCAATCCATCGCGCGTGCTTTTGGGGTGGAATATTTGTGATCCATTAATTTTCTGAACTTCTTACATATCCAATTAAACCCTTGACCCTTCATGTCATGCAACAGTTAGAGGCAGCAGATCCAGAGACTGGGGCAACTCATAAGCAGAGAGGCAAATCACAGGCAGCCCTGCCCTTCTCCTTCTCTTCCCTCTCACATTTTTTAACACACCGTTGCCCTGGATGCTCACACCAGGCTGCGAGCACAAGCGTGGCTCCTGGCGCTGGCGCCTCCCAGGTGTGCATGAGGGGACTGGTTTTTGGGGGGTTGGAAAACTGACTGTTTAAACGAATGACATATAAAATATAAGTAAATTTTGGCTCTGTCATGCTCATCTCTCTCTTCCCTTCCATGCCATGCGGGTGCACAGCAATTATTTAGAGGCACCAGATCCAGAGACAGAGGCAACTCACAGGCAGCCCTGCCCTTCTCCTCTTCTTCCCTTTCACATACCTAACACACTGTTGCCCTGGATGCTCACACCAGGCTGCGAGCACAAGCGTGGCTCCTGACGCTGGCGCCTCCCGGGGACAGAAACTGGAGTGTTGTCCTGTGTCAGGACGTCGAGCAGTGACCGCTTTTAACCAGTGACGTCCTGACACAGGACAACACCCCAGTGAGTGCATGCCTGCGTGCTTGCCTCTTAATTACTGACATGCTTTTGTGATTCCCTTGCCTTTGCACCCTTGCCCACACACCCATGCCTTTGCACCCTTGCCTGTGCACTGTGCACATATTTGCGCAAACCTCTCAGTCAGAGGTTTCCCAACTCTTGGCTTGCTATCACAGCATCACTGACCCTGAGAGATCAAAATGCTTTCCTTAACCAAGACTCAACTAGACTTCATTTATCTTTGTCAGACTTGGTTTCAATTTTTTATGTTGCTGATGTTGTTTCCCAGAAAGCTGTCAGCCAGAGTCTCAGGCTGTAGGCCACCTTGTAAACCCCTTATAAACCCTTGCCTTTGGCGTGCAGTGGCCCTACGTGAAGAATCTCTACTGCGCACGGCTGGCATGATCGCACTCTACCTCGCAATCTGAGTAATGCCCAATCCACACAAATACATGCAGGCAAAAAAGGTCCGTGCCCACTGCGGAAAAGGCACGTGCAACTCACATGGAAACCTCTATGGAGGAATGGGCCGGCTGGTGCGGGGACACTATCTAATGCATGTAGATTAAAATGGGCTAACATGCGCTGCCCGGCCCCATGGGACGGCTGAACAGCTTCTTCCCCTTTGTTCCGCTATTTTTTAATTTGTGTTTGCCCGAACTCCCTGTGTCAGTGCCTTGTTCTATTGGCTGAGAGTCCTGCTTTTACTCCGCGCCTTTGGTGAGGGCCAGCTGCTCTTCCTTCCTTTGGTGTCTGACTACAGTGTGAGGTTTTTTGGTTTGGTGCCATCCAGTTCGCCTGGAGAGGGAACCTAAGAAGAAACCAGTAGATAGGAATTGCATTTCAAACAGACGCCATACACCAACTGCAAAATGTGATAGTAATGGCGCTAGAAGACGCACAACACTGGTATAAAGACATATACGCCCTCATTGTAGACTCTACTTCAGCCTTAATGGTTACAATGGTTACAATGGTTACAATGGGGGGTGACCTTCAGCCAGGTTGTTTGGCTGATCGGCTGCCTACTGGTCTCGGCCAGCCACAAATTTATCCATAAGCTCAGAAAGAAAAAGAAAAAGTCTATTGTTCTGCTGAGAAAGGAAATCATGAACAAGGTGGTTGTTGACCTGTTGCAGCAAAAAG
>Ga0307948_1002924_pt1 | contig 12539 bp, 15 predicted proteins | sample OrgLakmetagen280_FD_201824 | JGI IMG/M metagenome (GOLD analysis project Ga0307948, IMG submission 201824) | Saline water microbial communities from Organic Lake, Antarctica - #280 | ecosystem: Environmental > Aquatic > Non-marine Saline and Alkaline > Saline | place: Antarctica: Organic Lake...
GGGGATGCTGGTTGCAGGGTAGGAGGAGCATCGTCTGTGAGAAATGCTGCAGGGGTGGGCGCCATGTTGAGTCCACCTAGGAGAAGCTGCACAGGTGCTGATGTGTCTTTGTCTCCGGGTGCGAAAGTTGGCAGCAGTGACAGCCTGGGGGTGGGGCTAGGGCCCGTGGGCAAGCCTGCACACCTGGTGGAGTCGGTGTACGATGGGGTGCGATCCAAGATCCGAAGGCTGCAGGAGGAGGTGAAGGAAAAGGAAGACACGATTGGCCTGCTGCATAAGGTGCGGGGAGGAAACAGGGTGTAGGGTGTATAGGGTAAGCCTCTACTAAAAAGGTTAGTGGGATTGAGATAGGGCTGAAGTCCTTTATTTGGGTGTTTTTTGGCCCATACGTCAAGCTTAAAGGCATGAAACCATTGAGATCTGTGCAAATAGTGGGATGTGGAATAAGCTCAAAGGAAGGGGCGGAGGATCTGAGGCATGAAATCCCACCTGCAAGAGTTCAGCCCTGGAGATAAATTTTGAGGGCTCACCTGTACCTAGAGGGGAGCTGCAGCTGAACGTTGCCAGCTTGCATGTAGTTTGATTGTGGGCGGACCACAATGGCGTTCATTGTACTAAATGGGGAGGTCGAGGCAGGACCTTGGCTAGCAAAAGCGATCTAGGTCAGGAAAACTTAGATCTTTAAAGACGAGGCTTGATGCCAGCCCCTGCATTGCTTTGGTTGCAGTGACGGCGGTCAGAATAAGGATGATTACACTTGCTACTGCGCAAACACAGGAGCTGGATTCCAGCCAGCACCGTGCCTCTGTTGTGGTCATGGACGTGGAGGCACGAGCAGCAGAGGCACTGGCTGCTGCTCGTACAGAGCATGATGCCACGCTGGCACGCCACCTGAGCTTCATGGTGGGCCTGACTACTTGCCATGTTTGATATAATAAAATTGACAAGGCTCCTGACACTCGATTGCACAAACACTTTCTGTCTCTCTCATTCTTTTCTTGCTCTAATTACAACTTACGCTCGCTGCACACACACACACACACACACATGCATAAGTACGCATAAGCGTGACTTAACCACTCTTGTGTATGCAGGATCGGTTGCTTGCTGACAAGGACGAGCTCAACCAGAAGTGCAACACAGCTACAGAGGCCCTCAAGGTATATACTCATTGTATTCAGCAGAGAGCTGTTTGGCACCTTTTGGCTCATTTGCCTGATAGCTAACTCAATCATGTAGGTGAAAGGGGCAAACACTCTGTGCCACGTCATGTTGCTCGCCACTCCTGCGCACTATCACGAGTCGCAGCCTTTGAAAAGTGGCCTTTGTTGCGTGAGCATACACACAGCCTTGCTCATACCGTGGTGTGCTGGGGCTTCAGTGCACGGCACGCACGTGCTCTTGTTTTACACTCAGCACTTTTGAGGTTGCAAACATTGGCAGGCAACAGAGGCCAAGCAGGAGCGTTCCGTGGCAGCCCTGAAAGAGGGCTGGACAGCCGAGCTGCGGCGACAGAAAGAGGGCTGGGCCGCAGCAGAGCGTGTGCGTCGTGAGCAGTGGATGGAGGCCAAGACAGCTGAGGTTAAGCAGCTTACTGTGAAGGGCCTGGAGGTGGAGGTGAGGGGGTGGGCGGGCAAGGCAACGCGCTGCCATGACAAGGAGCTTGGAACAGCACAGTTAATGTTTTGACCTCGCATCTAGCAAACATCACAAGCTCATGGCACACATTCATGACATGACCCGCAGGTACAAAAGCTGCTTGCCAGGCACAAAGCAGAGATGACAGGCCTACAGAATGCAGGCATTGAAGACACCCGACGGGCCTTGGAGTCCGCTGCAGCTCAGCATGAAGCAGCGTTGAAGGCACTCAAGGAGAAGATGCTCAAGGCAAGTATGTTGTGCTTTTACCACTTTGCTTGTCTCGTGTTTTATGTTCATCTCCAGGTTGCAGATGGGACAAGGCAACTGAGCGGTGGTGATTCAAATTGATTACCAGGGATGAATTCTTAAAACTGTAGAAGTTCTTGCATACGCACGCAAGCACAAGACAGACACTTATATTCACGCACTTGTCATGGCACAAAATAGGACCAGGAGGAGCAGGTGGAGCGAGAGCATGCTGCTGGGCAGGTGAAGCTGCGGGAAGCTAGCGAGCGCTATGAGCAGCAGTTGACCATGCAGCGCATGCGTTTAGTGTCGGACGGCGACTTACGACTGGAGCAGCTTGAGGCCAGCAGGTGTGTGGGTGTGGGTGTGGTTTTAAGTGCCTATTGCCATGTGTGTGTAAAGACGCTGTTGGCTGCATGCAGTACTCTGTTGGCTGTGTCTGTTCCTATCTGTAGCATGAAAGAGCCTGAGGGTGCATGCACAGACACACTTTCACTGTATACACACACACATTCGCATTTGCGTATACGCAAAGGTTTAATGAGCATTACGAAAGCAGCTTTAGGGATCATTTCCTGTGCATAGATGATGCACACAAAAACAAACGTACCCACCCATTCATATTAGGACAGATCTGTGACCAGGCGCGCGCATAGGCACATACTCTGCTAATTGACATAAACGTGCACTCAGACACGTACACTCAAATACGTGCGTACGCACATGTGCAACCACCCTTTGTGTGCTAACACACACAGGCGTGATGAGCGTAAGCGGCATGAGGAGGCCTTGGACAAAGTGTCCGCTGAAGGGGCAGAGCGTGTCAAGGCTGCCCAGGAGGAAGGCAAGAGGGAGCGGGAAACACTAAGGAAAGCTCACGAGAAACAGGTAGGAAGAGAGATCGTAAATGAAAAAGGCTCACACCTGGACCAGCATCGACGCCACTCCCTACGTACCAACAGGGGGTTGAGAAAGAACGGGCGACTCTGAAGAAGGCTCATGATAAGCATTCGGAGAGAAGTTATAAAGAAAGAGCCTTTCAGTTGCAATCCACAGCACTTGCTGGTTCATGAGAGACGGGCAACAAAATTGCTGGAAAGAGAAAATGACTAGTCTCGTCTTTTAGTTCTTTTGAGAGACTGAAGCTATTTGGTTTGGGATTCCGTACAATTTGTGAGAGAGCGTTTGTAGCTAGGGTAGGTACATCACTCTGATTCTGGGAGCGTGGTAATTGCTCGCAACCTCTTCTTCAATCGTGGGATTAGATGGAAGGTACTGTCCTTGGAATATGCTGAATAAGAAAGGGTGAAAGGTGCTCCAGCACAAGAGTGCTCGTTCCCATCCTGAAAATCTGTGCAGGCAGAGGCATCCATGCGATGGCTGCCTGGCTGCCTGCAGTGTGCTTTTGTTGTACGTGGCCTTCTCTGTTGATGTGATGTGATGCGATGCGATGATTTAATGTGTAAGTTGGTCAGTCACTGGTGAGAGACGCAGCTGATGCTTGACTCCTTAGGTGATGCAAACAAGCGTAGCTGGTGCGGTGTTGGTCATTTTTTTGGTTGGGTGGCACAGTCTAGGCTGAATACAGCAGTATCCTTCTTTCTTTGCAATCGCACTCTCTATATGGTAATTGTGTATGGTATTTGTAAAAACATGTATGTGATGTATATAATGTGTTGCTTATAACGCGGACCCTGCCTAACAGTCTACGTGGATCCATATGCTTCAGCAGAAAGCTTTGCAGGTGGCAACACCCAATGAGTGTTCCTGCAAAAACCCACTCCCACATACCTCATACCCAAAATAACAACACCTGCGCTGCAGATTGACAGCTTGCGTGAAGCTACTGAGCTAGAACAGGAGGGGTGGCGGGCAGCAATGGCTGAGCGTGCAAGGCGTGAGCTTGCAGACCGGGAGGCACAGCTTAAATCTGCACTCACGCTTGAGCGGGACGAGCAGATCCAGGTGAGAGTGGGAGGGGATAGAGTGATGTGAGCAATGGGACTGAGGGAGGAAGCAAATGTGACGTTGGGACGGGAATGAGCAGATCTGGCGGGAGGGTGCAGGTGGGGTGAGTCTGGTCGAACAAGGAGTGGTGTTGAGCAGAAAAGTGTGTGCTGCATGAGGGGACGGATGAGTAGGTACCCAGACGACGAGCTGGTTGCACATAATGGTCAATGGGTTTGTATTTAGTGCTTTTTATCCTGAAATGGAGGAATATGAGCATTCATAACGTGAGATCGTGTGTGTCAAAAGCCGGTACACTTGTGAGATCTATGTGGCGTGCTTATACTCATGATGATACATACAGACGTACACGGGTATGGAATTTGGCAAGCTGTATTGCAGCCCAAGTTCAGATCAGCCGTAGGATCTGGTTCTTGTTACATCACATCAAAGCACAAATACACATACAGGCTGTGGTGCTACGGTTAGAAGCAGAAGCCAGCGAGGCACGTGAGCATGCACGAAGTGAGGCAGCGAGACGGGAGGCAAGTGCAGCCACACAGGCAGCATTTTCACTGAAGGATGCCAAGAAGACAGAAAGCAGGTGAGGGAGAGTGTGTGTGTGTGTGTCTATGTGTATACACCGGTGATGATCATGTTTGTGCTGATGATGCAAGCTGTACTGGTTGAAAAATGAAACGTTTAGGTATCTATGCTTTATCCTTGTTCCGTCCTGCCTGGCTAAGGTTGTGCTCTTTAAGCTTGAGGTCCATCACTAGAACACTGCCGAATGAGTGATCACGCATTTGTACAGCCTTTTAATCCCTAGATGGTTATCAGATGCTAGTACATACCGACATGCAGCTAAAATTTATGCATGCATCGCGTTGTATTGTTTAAGCAGGTGCAACGCACTCTTCCTCGTAGTTCCCCTCATGACATTCACAAACGATTGCGTACATCATTTGTGCCACCACACAGGCTACTGCAGCAGGTGCATGCAGCACAAGCTGCTAGGGACGAGGCAGAGGAGGCCTTGGAGTCTGTAAGGAGGGATGCTGATGCAAGGGCATCCACCATACGGTACGTGCACACACTTGTAAGGCTGGACGTTTTCACTTACTCAGCACATGCTTATTTCTTGATGTGCCCACATCCCATGCACTCCCCCTGCTAGGTTCATGTATGTCAGCTGTGGTAAGCCAGGGTATGCCTCATGTGCACAAAGGTTTAAGTATGCATGCTTCTGGCCAAGTCTAAACAAAGCTCGTTCGCTCGACCATTGCGATACAGGTGGCTGGAGACCCAGCTCACAGCTGCGCAAGATGCAGCAGTTGCTGCCACGCAAACTGCAAGGAGTGCTGAGGCAAAGTGTGGTGCCAATGCATCACAAGTCGCTCAGGTACCTGCGCAAAGACTCATGCACCTAGAAGTAAAAATCAAAACAAACTTTTGCACATCAGCCTTTTATGTATTAATGAAAGCCACCCATTTAATGAGTGCACATCCTATAATATTGCACGGATTCACACATGCACTTGCAGGCCGCTGCACTTGAGAAGAGTATGCTGCAGCAGCAAGTATTGATCCTCCAAAAGGACTTGCGAGAGCTTCAAACTCAGCATTCGCAAGAAATGAGCCATGTCGAGGTAAGGAACACGCTGCTGCCTCAAGCACTTTGTCATTCAAACCTGCTTTGGCATTGGCATCCTTATTCTGAAGACTTGTGTCCACACATGCAGGCACGAGTGAAGGGGGCCCTTTTGCGTAAAGAGGAAACCCTAAATGCTGCTCTTGCGAGGGAGGCAGCCTTGGCATCACAACTGCACTCTACAGAGGCGGCCCTTGCTCAGCATCAAGCAGAACTGCAACGTCTTTAAGGCCTGTTGTCCAGGAGTGCAATACCGAACACAATGTGTTCTATCTTTGCGAGAGGGGACAATACGCCTGCGCTTTGGCTCCTCAACTAGCTTCCAAGCTGCCGGACCCATTTTAAAAAAATGTTGTCAATGCAAAAGTGGGGAGTCCTGTTGTTTTTTCCCACTCACTGTTTTTCATGTACACTAGTGATGCAAGTTAACCGCTTAATGACATGCAAATAAATATATAATGTTCTTTTACATGTGCTGTGCATGCTAATATCATCAACCTTGCTGCGATCAAAGGCAAGCAAGCCGTTGCCTCTCAGTTGTTTTTGATGTGTGGAGCACCGCTTGTGGTTGTTATCCAGATGATTCCTTGTGTTTGTGTTACTATAAATTGCTTGTCCGTTGACGGGCACGCAGCAGTGTGTACAGCAATGTGCACACTGGTCTCTAGCCGCCGCTCTATTTAGGTTAATTTTGGTTTGATACCAGTGCGCCATGCCGCATGCGTTAATACCATAGACTACTTTTTTTTCTTTTTGAATTGAGCGTGGACTGAACGCAATGATAGATAGAGGGTAGGGCGGTAGGGTGGGCCACCCAGCAGACCAAGCCTGAACGCTCTCTCCTAAACTATGAATTCTGACAGTATGAGTTTCTGGTCTAGTTAAGATTACAAGAGTATCAGCCTCATACAAGTCGCGCGCAAGTAGGGGAAGAGGTGGAATTCCAAGTTGCGGTTTCAACGCGAAGGGTGTGGACACGAAGCCTGAAACGAGCTACACTGCGAATGACATCTTGAGGAAGGTCAAGAAGCATGTACCTGGGAAGCCTATAGGGATCGGAGGATGGGTAACCAAAGCTCTTTGTGCAGGCAGTGCACACCACTGGTGATAAGTAGTAGTAAGTCAGGGTTTTGCTCCTGTAGCGCTTTCTAGGGTGGCTATCAGAGAAAGGTGTCCAATACTCTGAATGTCTGTCCCCGAGGTCCACGACAAATTGACTGAGATCAATAGGCAGGCTCACAATTCAACATTTTTTGTTTAATCATGTAAAATTGTGTCAAGCCTTCCATGGCTGAAAGAATGTGGGAGAACCAGCATTCAGGAGTCTTGGTGTTCAATTGCATGTTTTTTTTTTTGCTGGTGTTACAGCTACGGCCCCCAGCAGGGACCTGACAGACAACAAAAAAAAAGAGGAGGGAGGGCTCAAGCAGAGGAGGAAGCAAGAGGAAGCTGCTCAAGGCAGGAGACCCAGAACCAGGGAAAGGAAACCAGGAAAAAGAAAAGGACCCAAGGAGAGTACAGAGTTGAGGGAGCGCAGGACAGAAGATGCAGAAGAAAACCAGGAGGATGGAAGGAGACGCCAAACACACGAAAACGGGGGGGAGACGCACAGAGTCAGCTTGCAAAACCTTCCTCATCGTGGAACTGTTGCATTGGGTAAGGGAATTGAACAGACGCATTGCAGCGCGAAACCAGCTGAATTGCAGGGGCTCCAGGCCGCACTCTTGCACAACACACCATGAAGAGTGGTGTCTCTGACTCCGATAACCCTTTTCAGCACTGTCAAAAGCCATTTCTGTAGGGGGTTATCCATCTCTCTACCTTGTCGTAAGAAGGGAGTAGCCCATATCTGACTCGCATACATGCTAGCAGGAATTGCGTAAGTTTTGAGGAGCCAGATATGAGCGTGTAATCTGTGTAACGATACATATACTCTCCAAATGTCCAGACCGGTATCTTAGATGTCTATTTTTACAATCTGTTAGCAAGGTCATGGCTCTTGACGAATTGCTTGACCCTGAAAGTACCAGCCATGAATGGTCGCAAAGCAGCGTCAGCCGCAATATCCATATTGACCTGCCTGTCGCACACCATACCGAGATATTTGAAGGTGTCTGTGTAGGGGAGCTGTGTGCCACTAAGAAAAGGGGAGGCACAAAACTTCCAGGCCTGGAGTTGAAGCATATTACCACAGACTTCTGGGTGTTTACTGTCAAGGACTTCTTTTGGGCGTAACTCTCAATTTGTTAGCATGGTCTGTAGCTCGTTGTGATCAGTAGATGTAAGGGAAAGATCATCAGCAGGTGGGTCACTGTAAAATTGGGAATGCCCGTGATCGCGCCCTGCACCCCTTCAGCCAGGCTGTCGACGTCATTCAGGTAGATTAAAAAAAGGGGGGAGGAGAGGGGGCACCCTTGCTTGACACCAAAAGATGGTTGCACATATTGTCTCCATCCAGCATCGTGTATTCATCAGCGTGGTATAAGCCTGGTCTAGATAAGCTGTGAGTAGTAGGGAGTACTAGAGGGAGGGCAGGAAGTGCCCTGTTTTTTTATTGATGGCTGCCAACACGTGGAACCAGCAAAACATCTACAGGCTGGTTGAATTCTGTGGTTGAAGTGGTTGAAATTGACTGGTCTAATCTTTGCATTAAAACACGGTGGAACAACGGTTTAATGTATTAAATAGTTAACATTACATGAGACTCACCATACCAGCAGAATTATGAGGACTTATCACACACGTCTCGGTGTACCTTTGGGGTTTGCTCCTGGCTGGTGGGATGACAGAAAGAATCAGAAGCCTGTGTTGCCTCTCTACCTTCGCTTGGATATTTCTAACAATGTCAGCCATGCACTTTCTTGCCTCGGCGGCCTTCGCCTTCCTGGCCATAACTTTCTGGTCCAAAGAATGCGTCATAATAAGAATAGAAGGCTTTATGAGCTCAGGATCTGTGACAAATGTGACTGGCACACTGTTCAGGATGAGGAAAACATTTTACTGGACTGTCTGCATGAACATCTTGCTAGCCTTCACACACACCAGCACCGCCAGGTGATCTTCCCACCTCAGTATGAAGATAGCCCAGCTCGTTTGAGGATTTTTGAACCAACCAGATATGTATGGTGTGGCCTCTTTTGTGGCTGAGTGCCTAGCCTTTCTCCCTTGATTTGTTCTGACATCTTTTTGGTTTAGTTTCAGGCTTTTTCCAAGCTTCCGCTCAGATGCCCCCCAGAGGCATATATAGCGATGTAACCTTACCTTACCTTACTGCATCACTGATCTATATATCATAAGTAATTACTTATAACATGTTCTTTTGGTACTTGATGACCTAGGTCGAACACAAGAGCCATAGACACCCTTTAATTCTGTTCTCAAGCCAAAGTCTATATTACAACAAATAAATCAGGGTCACGCATTCCAGGGGCGGATTGTATTTCGTTCAGCAGTTAAGACACAAGGATCCCAGCAGTTAAAAGTTGTTTTAAATTAGTTGCGCTAAACTCACGCAAGAACCCAACTGCTGTGCAGCGTCCATCCGCTTGACATCCCTCTTAAATTCTATCTGCTCTCTTTAATGCCTATCTGCTCAACGAGGTCCTCCACCATCTTCATAGCTACATAGGGCAAATGCGTGAAGGGCATGTCATACCTGCGAATATGTTTGTGCGTGAAATGCTTTTTGAGCTACAATGCTCGCAAAACACACGTCCAAGTGGAAGGTGTTCGCAAAACCATCATTGGGTTTGAAATGCTTGCCCATCAACGTGCAATATTGCTTAGATGAGCACGTGCCACAAGCTGCATGGCATCAAATTTGACAACCTCACAAGTGTTGTGTCTGAGCAGTTTACGTTTCTGCTGGGCTTGCATTGCCAGTAGCCCTTGCGCTCACCAAGGCGTAGAAATTGTAGTAAAACCTTGAAAGTTGATAAATAGAAAGGGAGCAAGAGAGGCAGACTGGAAGGGATAAAAGAAAGTAGGGGGGACAACCAGGTTGATGAGAAGAAGGGAAAAACGTATACGAGAAGGTCAAGCACGGGAAAGAAAGAAGGAAGGAAAGTCTAGGTTTGGTTATAGGCTTTTCCCAAGTTTCCGCTCAGATGCCCCCCAGAGGCATATATAGCGATGTAACCTTACCTTACCTTACTAAGCAGTTGAAATCATTTCAGCCCAGTCAGCGCTTGAACTTAAAGTTGGTTTAAATCGCTATTCAACTGATGCTTGCTTGTGACGCACGATCAATTGCTGATTAGGCCAGTACTTCCGAGGCTTTGGAGTGGAAGACTGATCTACAATTTCGGCTCAACAAGCTTATTGAACAAGTTTTGTCAGAAACAGGACCTCAAAAACCATCTAACTCATTTCTTGCTGCTATCAATCGGGCGTGGCAGTATGCCACAGCCGGAAAGCTGCAGACACAGCCAGTTCTATCTAAAATCATGTATGACGGTAGATTAATGGAAAAAGAAAAATAGAAAAATTACGCAGGCAATGAAAGCCACTCCCCACATTATTTAAGGAAAAGGAGGCACTTTGGGACCGAGTACCGTAAAGCTCCTCCACCGCGAAAAGGAAAGGGAAAATTAATGGGGATCAAGAGGGGTGCAGGCTTGGCCTGAAACCGGCTTCTGATGAGAGTTGATAACAGTAATGGGAAGGGCACGTCTGGTATGGACAAATTTAGCAGCAAAGTTCACAGAGTGCACATAGAGCTTGGAGGCAAGCTTCTTAGCTCTTTGAGAATCGAGACCCAGTTCCTTGAAATGCTTCAGTGAGTGTTGTAGATAATGCCGCCCACACCCAGAAGGATGATGTGGAGAGTAACGAGATTAATGGTATTGGCAAATGCATGATAAAAAAGAGAGTATGAATATACTAGCCACATCTGGTTAAGTACCTGGTACCAAAGTGGCTCCTTTTCCTATATTAATGTGAGTAGTGGTTTTCACTGCCTGAGTAGGTTTTATCTTTAAAAGCGTTCTACTAATCAACCTATCTGCTCTTCGTGCTGCAAGCATGCTTCATTGCTTGCAGGTTCCTTGCTATCACTGCACAATCCTGGAGGTCACAGGTGCCACCGCAGCAACCAGCTCACCCCTGCCCGTGGGCGTGTTGATCGACATGTTTATTTTCTTAACCAAATCTTCATCAAATCCTCTCAACTTCCTTGGTCTTTATGAAAAGGCAAGCAGTCAAACGAATATATTCCGTGTTCCATTGTTACCCTTGTGATCGAAACTCAAGCCTTGCTTCAAGACTTTTGCTTGATTCAGCTGGTAGCACCACAATTTGCTTAATGAAAACGTTTATCCGTAGATGTTCATCGGAAATGGCTGCTGATTACCCCCTTTGTAGCCCCATCAAGGCAAAATGAAATACTGAAGGTAGCATATTAAGCAACCCAAGCAACTAGGAACGAGCAAAGTAGGAATGGAGGTCGTTGCTATCCACCGCAGTCAACACAAGATTCTGACAAGGTCCTGTACCACACTCTCAACAAACATTTCTAACATTTTAACAGTTGTGCTTTACACACAGCCTAGCAGCAGCACTTTTTGACCAATGGCTCAATCTGTAACCTCTGTGACCTCTGCACCACACTCTCAATTCATCTGCATCCATTTTTCTAATCAGCACCTGAAAGAAGTCGCTCTTTTATTAGCAAAGTTGCAGAGTCCCATGCTAGGGGTTGAATGGTATAGCGGTGAATAACACCCTTGCCCTATTTATTACCAAACTTATTTTAAGGAAGCAGACTCATGCTAAACTGAGGTGCGAGAGTCAAGCATAGACATGAATACGTTTACTGGAACCCAGAAAAAACCCTCTTCCAATTTCTGCCCTGTGACAGAGTGCTTGACACTCCAGCACCCGTAAAAGGGCTGTCCATTCCCGTCATGCATGAGTGTATGGTATGCTCGCCCACAGCGCATACATGGAGGAAGGGAAGGAGAAGGCACATGTGGGTGTGCCGGTAAGCAGGGCAATGTGATAGCCAAAGAGGCTTCCTGGCTTGACCCTATGAAAGACAACTGCTGCTGAGATGGGTTGTGAGCAAATGCAGGGTTGCAGTGAGGCGTCTGGGACCAGGGGTGGGCGTGCTCTTGAGGCTGTTGCTGTTGCTGTTGCTGCTCCTGTTGTTGCTGTTGTCTCAGGTGGTGGAAGTGGTGGTGACTTTGCTGTTGCAGTAGGTGGTGTTGGTGGCGATGGTGTTGTTGGTTCTCCACAGGTGGAGACGGGCACACACAGTGATTTTTGGTAGGAGTTTGTGGATCTTTGCAAAATTGTACGCGTGCAGCTAGCTCCTGGTCGTTCTGTGGTGCATGCTCAGGAACGACAGATGTTGGAGGCGACCCAGAACGAGCGGTTAGAGCAGGTGGGGGCCTGGGATTTGGGGGGGTGGTCATGAGCAGAGACTGATTGAAGGGAGAAGCTGGTGGTGTAATTACCGCTTGTGGCCTGCATGATGAGTGGTGTGTGGGTATGGTGTGGTGAAACCCTGTTTATTCTACCAAGTTCAGATTTGCCATTCAGACACTGATCACACAAATGATCAAATGATACATACATGCACATGCACATGGGCACACACAACAACGGACACATGACGAATTAATACACGTACCATCTAGGAGGTGAGGAGGGCTGACGGGGCTGCTTAGGTGCGGCAGCATTTACAGCTGCACTGCTTGGGGACGTAGTTGGGGACTTTGAGGGCTGCTGGTGTGCATCTGTGGCTGTACCGATCAGAACATCAAGGTCGCGCTTGTTGGAGTTGGAGGGACAGCTGCTCAGTTGTGGGCGAAATGAGGGAGGAGCTGATGGGCAGTTTCCAGGAGTCCCCATGCTGTTGTTGGTTGAGGGTGAGTTGCGTACAAGTGAGGGGCAGCTGCAAGTAGGTAGCAAGGCAATTGTGAAATGTGTAGTGTGAGAGATAGGGAAAGCGTGTCAGGGAAGGAATAAATGAAGAAATAAATGTATAAACACACATACACACATACATATATATATATATATATATATATATATATATATATATATAAATATA
>Ga0307948_1002926_pt1 | contig 12534 bp, 10 predicted proteins | sample OrgLakmetagen280_FD_201824 | JGI IMG/M metagenome (GOLD analysis project Ga0307948, IMG submission 201824) | Saline water microbial communities from Organic Lake, Antarctica - #280 | ecosystem: Environmental > Aquatic > Non-marine Saline and Alkaline > Saline | place: Antarctica: Organic Lake...
AAAACGTTTCGCCTCGGCACTGAGCACGTCAATACCCATCCGCAAGCCCTCAGCGTAATAATAGACATTGCAGCTGCCTTCAATTGCAGCGGCGGTATCGACTATACCGTGGCCGTTTCTGGCATGACAACGAAACACACGGTTCCCAACACGATAGGCACCCTGGCAGTCATGAGTCGTGTCCGGGCCGATCGTATTGGCGCGCATGCCCGCAATCGTCGTAAGAATTTTGAAAGTAGACCCGGGCGGGTAAGAGAGCTGCACTGCACGATTCAGCCATGCACCGCGCTCATTGATTTCGTCAAAGGTCTTACGCGGGATGTAGGGGCTCAGTGTATTAAGATCAAACGCGGGATGACTCGCGATGGTCAGCACCTCTCCGGTTTTGACATCTATCGCCACTGCCGCTCCCTTGCGCTCACCAAGTGCAGTTTCGGCAGCAAGCTGGATGTCGATATCAATACTCGTGATTAAATTTTCGCCTTGTTGAGGCGCGACCATCTCAAGTCGGGTATCCTGAAAGCCGAGCGGATCGACGCGCCAGATTTCCGTGCCGGCTGTGCCGGACAACCGATTGTTAAATGTTCGTTCCAGCCCCGTCTTGCCAATTTTTTTCTTAAAGGTGAAGGTCTTTAGTCCGTCGTCAGGTAGTTCTTCAGGATCGGGGCTAACGTTCTGCACGTAGCCCAACGCATGCGCAGCAGCGGAGCCATAGGGATAGTAGCGTGCTGTTCCGGTATGTATCTTTATCGGTGAGGCCACCGGAACCTGCTCTACCAGACGTGCATATTCGTCTGGTTTCAAGTCCTCCACAAGTGGCAAGGGCAACAGCAGTTGTTCATTGAAATGACGGATCACCTTTCGCGAGCTTAACGAATCCTCCCGCCCTGTGATACGGTTGATCTCATCGATGTAGCGTTGAATCACATTTTGCCGGGCAACCCATTGCAGTTGCGAGTAATCAGGTAGCGGCGGCTGCTCTGGCCGCTCCGCCTCGGAAGTCGCCTGGTAAATTTCGTCCAAACGCGACCGCTCTTCTCTTATAATAGAAGAGTATTCTAGGCGAAACTCCGGGCGTAAATCATCCAGATAAATGACTGCTGAGTAATGCGCGCGATTTCCTACCAACAGATTACCCTTTCGATCATAGATATCTCCGCGCGGCCCGGGGATGTAGATCCGGCGCTCAGTCTGCCGCTTTTCTATCTCCTCGTATTTGCGACTCGCCACAAGTTGCCGCCAGCCAAGACCCACCATGAGCACCATGGTCGCCACGATGATGATCCAGAAGAAAAAGAGTATGCGAGGATTCTCTCCCCGATGCACGTCGAACTGACTCATAGCAGCGGCAAGTCCTCAGGTTCAGTTTCCATTCGGCATACTTCAAAAAATAATCGCTCCAAGTTAAAAAACCATGGTCCGACCACAAGGAGGGCCAGATGCGAACAAAACAACGTTGTGAATATTTGTATCCAAAACCCAACTACGCCGAAATGTTCATAACCTGTTGCTAATGTCAGGGCAACCATCAGCACGAAGTTTACGACGTGTGCCAAAAGCAGTGGGTGATAATTATGCTCCGCACGGAAGCGTATGCGCATCGCAAAGATTATTGCTCCCAGAATAAGAAATGAAATTGTGAACAACCCAAAAGGGGCAGCCAAAGAGACATCCACCCAGATGCCGGTTAAAAAGGTGCAAATGAAATACGACTGATGCCGGAGATAAAGCGCGGGCAAAACGATCATGGGCCCGAGTATAAATAAATAGAACGGCCATTCAGCAGTCGCTGAATTTACCATTTGTGTGAGAAAGAGCAGAAGCGCATTCGATCCCAGTAGAACGACTGCACGGGGATCAAGGATCATGGCTCTCGATCTCTATCGGGTTAAGAGGAATCAACACAGCCACCTCGTGAAGACTGAGTAGATCCGGATCCAGCGCGACATCCCCGGCCTGAAAAATGCCGGTACTTCCAGGCTCCAGCCAAGCGACCTTGCCGATCGCAATCCCTGGTGGGAATGTGCCGCCAAGGTGAGTCGATACGAGTTGGAGCGGCTCCTTTGTATTCGCGACCAAGTCCTGCGGTGCATCACTCACCCGGCCAACCGGATCGCCAAAACCTGATTGAGCCACACCTTCATAGACCACGGGGCGCGGATCACCTTCAAACTGAGCCGCCATTCGGAAGTTGGGACTCGAAATCAACTCCACTCGGCTGGTGAAGGCATTCACCTCAACAATACGCCCAACCACGCCGCCGGAGAAGACGACGGCAGCGCCTTCAGGAATATCGTGATCACGCCCTTTCCGAAGAATTAGATGCTGCCACCATGCGCTGAGATCGCGGCGCATCACCCGAGCAACTTCGTAGCGGTATTCGCGGCGGCTCGGCAAATCAAGTATTGCCTCCAGTCGTTGAATCTCCGCCTGCAGGGTCTCGGCACGTCGGGCATTAAATTGATAATATGACTTGGCCCGGGCAATTTCCTGCCCGGCAAGTTCCAGCTCTTTCTTGGAGTGCATGCGGCGCGCCCAAAAGCCCTCCAAGTCCTCCAAATAGGAATTCGCGACCCATGCCGGTGCCTGAAACTCAGTAAAGCTCGCCTTCATGAAGGCCTTTACGCCCAAAGGTAACAACCACCACGCAAGTAGAAAGACGCCGAGGGCGACAATAGGCTTCAACTTATCGAGGCGTCTTTTCGCCACGGCCTTAAATTAGTTTTTGGGACCTGACGTCAGGTCCTTCAGAAGGAAGGCCAATTCGTGCAACACCATTCCAGTGCCGTTCGCCACTGCGCTTAGCGGGTCATCGGCGATCACAACCGGCAAGCCCGTTGCGTCGCTCAGCATCTGGTCGAGACCTTTAATCATTGCCCCACCACCGGCGAGGAAGAAGCCGCGATCCACAAGATCCGCAGACAGCTCGGGCGGACAACGCTCCAGCGCATTACGCACCAGATCAACGATCGATTGAATCGTATCGGAAAGCCCATCACGAATCTCCTGCGACGTAATGGTAATCGTCTTGGGAAGGCCGGCAACCGAATCGCGGCCACGGACTTCCATCGAAATTTCTTCTTCCAAAGGAAACGCGGATCCTACGCGAATTTTAATTTCCTCTGCCGTGCGCTCACCGATCATTAAATTATAGGCGCGTTTCATGTAGTTCACGATCGCGGTGTCGATCTCGTCACCGCCAACCCGAATACTCTTGGTAAAAACCACACCAGCCAGTGAGATAATCGCGACCTCGGTCGTGCCACCACCGATATCGACGATCATGTTGGCAGCAGGTTCGTCGATGGGCAGACCCACACCAATGGCAGCCGCCATCGGCTCTTCGAGCAGAACAACATCACGGGCCCCTGCACGAATCGCAGAGTCTTTAACCGCCCGGCGTTCGACTTCAGTGATGCCGGATGGCACCGCCACCACGATACGCGGCGCGATAAAGGTCTTCTTCCGATTCACCTTGTTGATAAAGTAGCGGAGCATCGCCTCCGTGATCTCAAAATCGGCGATCACACCGTCTTTCATCGGGCGAATCGCGGTGATGTTACCCGGTGTACGGCCCAGCATCTTTTTCGCTTCCGAGCCGACTGCACAAACCTTGCGGGTAGAGGTATAGACCGCTACCACACTGGGTTCACGAAGCACGATACCCTTTTCTTTTGCGAACACGAGGGTGTTTGCAGTGCCAAGGTCGATGCCGATGTCGTTAGAAAATAGTCCGAACACAACTTGTTTGTTTATTCAAAGGTTTTGAATGTCAATTAATTAGCATTACTAACCAACGATATGGCTATCCAGCAATCTTGAAGAAAACCCGCTTGACGGCCTGAAAGATTTGCTCGCCGTTCGGCGGGGTCGTTTCTCGACTAGGGTCGCTTTGCTTTTCGCCGTCGGCTCTAGAGGCCATTTCAGAGCTTCTGCCCGTCAGCGAGAAGGCGCTCCTTTAGCTTTGAGTAATCTACTTCCTGAACCGCTTGCTCATTCTCGATGGCCATGGCTGCAGCAGTGGCGGCGCTTTGACCAAGTATCATAAAGACCGGCTCCATGCGGATCGACCCAAAGGCAATGTGGGTCGCCGAGAGGGCCCAGGGCACGAGGAGATTTTCACATTCGTCGGCTGGTGGCACGATGGCCCGGTAAGAGATGCCATAGGCCTTGCCTCCGATGTAGGATTGGATGTCGCCTTCATTTTTGACCATACCATCGGCCACGACCCGCTGGGTATTATGAGAATCCAAGGTGTAGGCCCCCATCCCGATGGGGTCTTCGACGGGTTCTCTGCGCTTGCAGTGGTTTTCGGTCATAACGAAGTCCGAGCGCATGCGGCGGGCCTCGCGCACGTAGAGATTATAGGGCCAGTGCTTATTGTCGGTGAACTCATCCTTGGCCAGGCCCCACGCTGCATAAAAGCTCCGAATCGGCTCCGGCACCCGTGAGTGGTTCTGAAGCGTCCAGACGAGTCCGGCCTGCCAGTTCCTGTGTGCCGCGGCAAGGGCCTTGCGTTCCTCGTGGTTGAGGGTCGCCCAGTTCCAGTCGTCGCCGTAGTTCATGCCAATCCAATCGGTGGAGATACCCCCGGTATTATTGCTGTCGGTCTTGCGGTTCGGCATGAGGTCGAGCTTGAAGAAGTTTTTTTTCTGGCCCGCCTCGATCGAGCGGAAGAGTAGTTCGTAATCGGCCGCAGCGTAGCCTTCAGGCTGCGCGATCATGACGCGATTCTCGGGCACATCGGTCAACACCATGCGATAGCAGTAGGCTTGTAAGCGGTGGTCGCCGTCGCCTTTTTCGCCTCCCAGGTCGGGATTCACTCCAGGCAGCAATCCACTGGAAGAGTCGCCCTGCACGATGTAGGGGTCGATGCCATTGCGCAGCTGATTCTTTTTTGCCACACCCGTATTGCCATTACCATTTTCTCCGAATTCGGCATTCGACTCCCGGCCAATCACATAAGAGACCCCGGCCAGTGGCAGCAGGTCCCCTTCGTAAGAAGCATCGATAAACATGCAGCCTTTGATGAGTGTGCCATTCTCGAGACGGATCGCTTTGATGCGCTTGCCTTCCTTGATCACGCCTTCGTCCAGGTCGAGGCGGCCCTTGATGAGAGCAACTCCGGCTTCCGCGATCATGGCATTAAAGATCGCCTCGGTAACACTAGGCTCGAAAGTCGAGGCCAGCTCTGTCGCCGGATTGAGTGCCGGCTGCCCCTGCCCACGGTTGCCATAATCTTCGCGCTTCTGGTGGGTCCACGCCTCCGGATTTTCATAGTGTTTGTAAAGGCGGTGGTAAAATTCGCGGGAGAGCCCACCCAGGATGGCGTCATTGCCAATATCAGTCCAGCCGAGCCCACTGCTGGTCAAACCACCCAGATGCCCATATTGGGAAACCAAAATCGCCGATTTCCCCATGCGGGCGGCTTGCACCGCAGCAGTCACGCCTCCGGAGGCATCACCGTAAACCACGATGTCCGCCTGATATGTCGCAGCGACGGCTCCGCCCTGCCCGATGAGGCCCGCCAAAAGGACTCCGATTGTTATGAGTATGTTTTTTTGCATAAAGTTTTTTCTGATGTTTAAAATTCGTGATTATTTTTTAAGCAATGTAACCATCGCCTCGCCCATGGCCAGACCTACGTTCATGTAGGTTTTGGCATTTCCGCCGTAGTGGGCGTTGGATGCGCTGCCCATACTGAGGGGATGTGTGTAAACAGTGGCGACGTTACCCTTGAACTCGGGATACTTGCCGTTCTCTCCATCAACAGCGAATTGCCCATTGAGAATCATCCCCTCTGCACCGTCGGCTCCCTTCTCGGTCTGGCCAAGGGTTGCGCATACAAATTTGGCATCGGGTGCATCGAAATCCTGACGCAGGGCCTTAATCAGTTGAACCAGATTGGTTTCATAGCGACCGGCGTGGAGTTCATTGCGATCCTTATCGCCCTGCCACCATAGGAAGCCGACGACCTCATATCCACTGGCATCGGGGTAATATTCACTTAGGTTTTCAAGAATCGTTTTCGCGTTGGCCACGTCATCGTCGTATTGCTTACCCGCATACCAGGCCACCGGCTTGCCAGGATACTTCCACCCCGGGCGAGGAAGCAGTTCGGCGGTGGGATGGTCCTTGTAGCCACAATAGGTGACGCCATCCACCGTGTAACGTTCGCTGCCCGGAGGCAACAGATCCCATCCGAGACTGCGGTTGCCGATCGAGCTACGGAGCACCATGACAGGCGCATCAATTGCATTGCCGAGTTGGTGGCCGATGCCCTGATCGATGCCGATCTTCGCCCCATTTACGGTCAAAAATTGATTGCGGTCGACGTTCATCTTACCGCGTTTTTCCATCACATGCACCTGTCGCACATCGTTGCGGATAGTCCAGTTCCCTTCATCATCCATAAGGAAGGGATACAGGCCTTCTTCCTTAACGGCCTTTAGAAGATCTCCATCCTTCAGGCCACCTTCCTTGCCGACCTTACCCATTTCAAGCGTGTTCGACTGGCCCATGAGAATGAAGACCTGCACCATCTTCGACATGTCAGCTGGCTTACCATCGGGATCCGGTAGCGTGTCATTGACTTGAGCGCTGAGTGCAGGAATCGCCAGAAGGATCGTGGCACTGAGGGCGGCTAGCAGTCTCCGTGCGTTCAATGGGGATGTCTTTTTATTCATAAGTCGTGTTTTGGTTTGTAAGTTGTGATCTTGGTTTAGAGTTCCTTGCTGGCGCGCCGGTCTATGCCGTTGCCGACCACATCAAGGACGGCACCCTTGGTCCCGCTCGAATCGAGAGCCGCAATTGGCACAAAAAATGCGAACCGGGAATGCCCGGTCCGCATGTTGAAAAATCTATTTGCTGCGACTAGCGACGGCGGCGCAGCATGACCCAAGTTAAGCCGAAGCAACCTGCAAGGAGCGCGAAGGAGGAGGGCTCGGGGACGATTGTAAAATCGGTAGGTGCAAAGTCCTTGTAGGCATGGCCATCCACCAGCGAGGCTTCAAATCCCCACTTGTGGGCAAGGTAGCCTTCGACCGCATCTTGTTCGCCCACGGTGAGTGTTTCGTTGCCATAAATCACTTCCGCGATGTAGCCATCCCATCCCCGGTTATTTAAGCCGCGATCACCACCAATCTGCAGGTCGAAGTTGGTCAAGGCAAAGCCACTGTTGATGACGACACCGGGGCTGTTCAAAATCGCCGCCGCCCCACTGGTGCTGGCCGGGTTGCCGTTCGTGGAATAGGCAGCCTGCCACCTATCGCCAGTAGGAGTAGTAGTCTGATCCCCTCGATACTGGATCGTGTAGGTGGCTCCACCTGCCTGGGTTTGTGATCCAAGTGCCGTAGCAAATCCTGGGGTGCCGTTATATTGTAAAACTACCGCCGCCCACGTAGCATCAATGTTGGAAATCGCATCCATGTCCTCCGTCCGACCGGCAAACTCAAGGACATTCAGGCCGTTGATACCGGTAGTCGGACTACCAGTCACAAGTGACGGCCGATCACCATCGGTTGCCTGAACTAGATTCACGCCGTTGCCGCTCTTGTCGTTCCAATTGGTCACGTTACCGCCAGTAACGGTTGTGATCGTCGATGCGTCGGAGGCGTCATACCAGGCTGACGCGTTGATTACTATCTGTGCTTGAACACTGGTGGTAAAAAGAGAGCCTGCAGCAAAAGTCAGTGCAGCCAGAGTGCTAATTGAATTTAATTTCATGGTTAATTCGCGTGGTTAAATAAATGAAAATTTAAAGATTACCGAAAATCTCTAAATGTAAATAGAGCGTGCGATTGACAACTGGGACAAATCTCAACAGGTTTTTGCCATGCTGAAAATCCTATCCGCATCCGAGCAAGTGGCGGCGCATCTTCTGCGGGAACTGCAAAGTGGCAGGTGGACCGATACCATGCCCGGCGAGCTCAGTCTGGTGGTCGAGCTGGGGAGCCATGGCACGATGAATTTAGCTCGCGTCATAACTTGTGGACACTGCTGAAGCCGCCTTCCTTGGGAGGTCTGAAAAAACGGAAATGATAGGAATTTGCTTTTTGAGGGATGGTTGCTGGAACTGTTCATGTGTGGTCAGAAGGACGGGAAAAAGGGGGTTGGCGATCCCCCTCCTATCCACTGGCTAATTTCAATAACTTGGTTCATCGAATGATCATCCATCCGGCCAACGCGCACTCACCGCCCGCAACCACTCCCGAGCAATCAATTCATGGCCCTGCGGCAAGGGATGGATACCATCCCAGATCCAATGTTCAGGACTGACTTTCTTGGCGGCTTCATCGAAAACGTGATCCAGCTTGATGTGCACTGCGTTGAAGTCCGTGGCGATGGCCTCGACGATCCGGCTATATCGGTCAGCAAAGAAACGCTGCTCCAAGTAGAGATCTTTATCGGTGTATTTTCCTGAGCGCAGCATGAATGGGTTCATCAACACCAAACGCAAATTAGGATTGGCATCGCGGCTCTGGTTAACAATGAAGCGATAGTCGCGCTCGAAGTCGTCGGGCTTCACCTGCATGCGCGCATCGTTGGTACCAACGAGTATACTCAGTAAATCTGGCTTCATCTCGACGGCTTCAGCCTGCCAACGCTTGCGTAGGTTCGCCACCGTATGACCACTGCGCCCACGGTTATAGAAGTCGAGTTGCGCCTCCGGCATCTCCACCCCTAGGCGGGCTGCCAACAGAAACACGTAGCTGTGGCCCAGGTAGTGGTTGCGGTCCTTTTCGTCACGCCCCCACTTCATGTCAGTAATCGAGTCGCCCTGAAACAACAGGCGGCAGCCCTTTTTAAAACCAGGTAGACCTTTGGCACCCTTCGACGGCGCGCCCTTCGACGGCGTGCCTTCGGCCTGCCCAAGACATGCTACTCCCGCCGCAACGGCCCCAGTGCTTAGAAAATGACGTCGATTCATAATATCCTTAAGCTTTTACACCCATAGGCAGGCCGATCTGTTTCATCCACAGCACCTGATAAACCAGTGCCGCGAAACCAGAAAGGAACACGAGACCGAGGGCGACCCCAATCCCGCTGTTTTCCCCGATTGTCTTTTCGCCATTCATGCGGGAAGTCGATTACTCCCCGATGTCCGGCAGCTTCATTTCCTCGAACCAGATGGTCTTGTAGCAGGTGATTTTCTCGGTCCGGTGTCCCCAGCGCAGGAAGCCGTTGCAGGCGAGGAGGATCTTTCCGTCCTCGAAATGGCTGCGGAAATCGTCTGCGATCGTGGCGCCCCATGGGATGCCGGAATTACGTCCGCTGCCCGCCTGAACCGTTGCCTCATTCTTCTTTCTGTTCTCGATGCGCTCGCCGTCGATCCACACGTCGGTGCCACCGCCGATATTGTAGTGGGAGCGTCCGCCGACCAGCAGGCGATAGGCGTAGCCATCACGCAGGGGTGGAAGCTCGATCATGGAACGCATGAGTAGGGTCTCCTTGTCCCAGAAAGTATTGACCGGATTGCCACAACCACAGAAATGATCCTCACCCTTGCAGGTGCCGTAGGCGACAGGCTTGCCGTCGTAATTGGCGAAGGGAGCCTTGCCGGTCTTCCAGCCTGCGGCCTTCGATTCGAAATCTGCGGTGAACCAGTTCCCGGCGCCGTTGGGAACCGTCACCTCCCGGAAGCGATGGCCTTGCTCCCAGAGTTTCTTCTCGGGCGGGTCAAAGGTGAGATAATGCCATTCGATCTCATCGCGGGCAGGCCCATGGAGCTTCCATTTGTATTCGTCGTTGCCTGCTTTTTTGTGAAGATCGACCAAGCCCTCAACCGCCCGGCCGGGTTGGCGCGTAGCGATTTCCTTTTCCAGAGTGGCTCGGTTCTTCTCGATATACTGAGGTATCAGTTCCTCCTTGATGATGGGCTTCAGGGCGGTCTTCAGCTCCGGCCCGAACTGGTTGCTATCCGCTTCGAGGAAGAGCTCCTGATGGGGGAGTGCCGCGTCGGGATTGCGTTTCTTGCCAAGCTCATAGACCTTGTCAAAACCGCCCGGAACCTTGGCCAGATCCCTGGCCACAATGTCGAGCAGAAGTTTTACGTTGGCCGTCAAGTCCTGTCCGCCGGGTTCGGTGATCTCCTTGGGGAAATTGACATAGGATTCGCCGATCACCCCGATAGCGAACTTCCTGATCTCCGGGTCGGCGTCCTGGAGCTGGCTGACGATTCCATCAAGCGGCGAAAAGTCTCCCAAGCGATGGCTGGTCTGGATGATCTTCCCGACCTTTGTCAGGAACGGCTTGTGGAAGCGCTTGTCTCCAGCCACCGGAGTGAGTCCCTTCATGGCCGCCTGGCGAAGCCACCAGTCGTCATGATCCAGCCAGGCAAGCATGCGGTCGAAATGGGGCGCGATCTGATCAGGCGTTGCCCGCCCCATGGCTTCCATCGCACCCATGGTCACCCACCATGACTCGTCCGGATTGGCTATCATGGCACCGATCAGCCCGACGATTTCCGGAGTCAGTTCCTCGGCGGGGAAGCCCGCGCTTTTCTTGTCGCTGGAGTTGATGGAGTCGAGGGCCGTGTAGCGGGCTCGGGGATCCTTGGATTTCAGGAGTTGGGGTATCAGATGGTAACGCTTGTGGTTATTGATGGAGCCTGCCGCGATGGCGCGGACTCCGTGCTCAAAGTGGTGGGCATACTTCAGGATCGTTTCATCGGTGACTTCCGGATCCTTGAGTCGGGCGAGGATGGGCTTGGAGGCATCGGTAGGCAGAAGTTCTTTGGAAACATCCTGGCGCTTTCCGGGAAGGTATTCCCCGGGCGTCAGCGAGAGGAATATTTCGTCCGCCTCGTTGCCCCAGGGGCGATCGGGGATTTTGTATGTATGGGAGTATTTCGTCGGTGGGGCTCCGTGCAGCCGGAGTGCCTTGCGCGGCAGGGTGTAAACGAGCGGGATGTAGGCACCCCAGCCACGCTTCTCGATGCCGGTATCGGTGTAGCTGACGTTCCAGTCGCTGACCCAACCGAAGACACCATTGTGGGTGCGGGCGAGCTCATACATCCAGAGGCGCTCGTTCATGAAGGAGCGGTAGGGCTCGGGGCGCTCTTCTTTTACCAATCCCATGGCACGACCCTTCCAGAGTTCGCCAATGCCACCACCGGTGTGGCCGTGGAACAGCCATGATGTGTTGTAGAAGGACTTGTTCGCGGAGATATTGCTAGCCTTGGCATAAATCGATTTCTCCCCATCGGGATGCAAGTTGGCTGCGGCCTTCATGGTGAAGGCAAGTCCTTCGGTTTTTCCGTTTGCGGTGAAACCTCCTTCGGGAAGGTGGTCGCCGTAGGCCACGTTGCCGTGTCCCGCAAAGCGGTATACGTGGGTCATCGAGGTCAGGAGGGTGTGCTCGTCGACGTCCACACCGCACTCCTTGGCCATCAGCAGAAATGTCGCCGCATGCAGGCCGGCGGCATTGAGGTGGCCTCCGCCCATGTAGCCGTAGCTCGCGTCACCGCGACCCATCCATGAACCGTTGTAGATCGTGCGGGAAAGGGAATCCGCCATATCCTTGATGGCAGGCAATACGGATTCATCGCCGGTGCGCAGGTAGTATTCACAGAAGCCCGGCCCGGTGTAGCCGGCGAACCAGGGGTAGGTCTTGTAACCTTCGCCAGGCTTCTTGTAGCCATCCACGAACTTCTTCATCCAGCCGCGGACCACTTCGAGATCCTTCTCCTCGCCGGTCGAGAGCATGAAGAGCACCGCACCGTTCAGGCCGATTTCCGCAGACTCGATGTTGGCGGCCAGGGCGTCGGCGTGGGCGCGGATGATCCTATCGGTCTTTTTGCAATCCACCGGCCAGGTCGGGCTGTAAGCACCGAGCACCGGGATTTTGACGATCACCTCATTGGCTGCCGCATCCGGGGAATCCTTGACCATCATTTTCATGACGCCGTCCTTTGCCTCGGCCTCTGTGATCCAGTTTCCGAGAAGAACGCGCGGGTCTTCGTCCTTGAGAACCTTGCCGTTGATGCTCTCGATGATCTGTCCATTCTTGAGCTTGCCGGAAGCTTCCGCCGGGGAGCCTTCCTCGATGTTGACGATGTGCATCGTGAAAGCGGGTTGGCGCAGCTCGAGGCCGATCCCGACCGGCCCGAAGCGTGCGATCTTATAGCGGGCCGCGCCCGGATCCGGCCACATGTGGAACTGCGGCTCCTGTTTGTAATAATCATCCGCTGCCGCGAGGCCGGAGGTAGCGAGGGCGACTAGTCCCGCTGCGAGTGTGAATTGTTTCAGGCGTTTCATAGGTTTTCTGTTCTTGGGGGCATGTTCACTGATCTTTGGCGGGCTTGTCACGACCCTTATCCAGGAGGGGGTTGGAGATCATCGCATCGAAGATCGCCTCGGCAACACTCGGCTCGAAAGTGGAGGCCAGCTCTGTCTCCGGATTGAGTGCCGGTTGCCCCTGCCAATGGTTGCCATAATCTTCGCGCTTCTGGTGGGTCCACGCCTCCGGATTTTCATAGTGTTTGTAAAGGCGGTGGTAAAATTCGCGGGAGAGCCCACCCAGGATGGCGTCATT
>Ga0307948_1002928_pt1 | contig 12534 bp, 15 predicted proteins | sample OrgLakmetagen280_FD_201824 | JGI IMG/M metagenome (GOLD analysis project Ga0307948, IMG submission 201824) | Saline water microbial communities from Organic Lake, Antarctica - #280 | ecosystem: Environmental > Aquatic > Non-marine Saline and Alkaline > Saline | place: Antarctica: Organic Lake...
CATTAGCTCATTGACCTATTCAACTGTCTAATTTCTAGCTTTGCTGACACTGATACTGACCATCATGGACAGGTTGGCTAGCACCGTCTCCTCGGGGAAGGGTTGCCCGGTCGTGGGGTTCTGCACACATTAGCATACGTACTTTCTGTATTTGCACCGGGGTACAGAGTGTTTGTGCAACATGTCGAAAACAATCAGGCCTGTGCACTGTACGGTATACGGTACGGTATGCTTTTTACAGTACGTACCGTAATTTACAAAATTACTGCGTAATTACAATTTTGGAGGATCTTATTTTACCGTAACTACGGCAATTTACTGTACGGTGTATGGTACGGTGCCAAGCTGGCACTGCCGGTGCAAAATTGGCCTCAGAAAGGCCTCTCCACCCCAAAACCTCCCATTTTCGCTCCCTGATGTGCCCCTCCCATGTTCTGACGCCACACAATGCTTCCATGAACGACCCTGAGGCTGGGTTGGGTCTGCATCAGCTCTGGGGAAGGGCCCAGCAGTGGCTTGCATGGAAACTCAAAGTCGGATGCAGTACTTGATTCCTGATTGATAATTTGTGTTTTATTCAAAAACAATTTGTTTTGGGCCGAAATTGAAGCCAACGGCCAAATTATGGTCAAAATCATACTGTACGGTGGCATTGTCCTTGTACGGTCTGACACCGTAATTGTGGCTGACCGTAACTTGGACCGTACTGTTCGGGATAATTATGGTCGGTACCGTAATTACGGTCCAAAATCCAACATTACGGCGTAAGTGCACAGGCCTGAAAACAATGGCTGACTGCATGCGTACAGATGGTGAGGACACGAGGGTGCACGTGCATGTCGTGCAGTATAACAAGTCAGAATGTCCAAATAGGAATATAATACAAGGATGTGCCCACTTTATTTTGGGAGTTGCGAACATTAGCGCATACAATACCAACTGATTCCACGTATTTCGAGCGTGGCAACCTTGTGCATATACACATTTGTTTGCAGTGGTCAAGCGCCAATGCAGCCTTCTTGCCAGGTGCTGCGGGAAGCACATCTGCGATGTGTACACCTTTTTGTAGCGTTGCAGGATTAGCAGCTGTCGTAGGTTTGCACAAACAGTCTGCACTTTCTGTGTAGCGTCGCAGGAAGCACTGTCTGTCTAGCTCTCCAGACACTGTGTCAGGCCCACCTGGCACACCCCCCTGATGCAGCGATGGGTAAGCTACGCCTGCCTTGAAGGAGTTGCGAGCTAGATATTTGTGTGGGGAAGGGGGTTTTGCAACTCTTCAATGGTGTCTTACTCACTGCCCCTGTTGCATCTGTTTTTTGTGTGGGCATGGGCTTTGCACCTCTTCAATGGTGTCTTACTCACTGCCCCTGTTGCATCTGTTTTGTGCAATGCTTGCGTACCTCCTCACCTCTCACCTGTGGCCTCTGAGCCCCTACACATATTTAAGAGGTACATGTATAATTGCTCACCTAATCTCTAACCTCCGACCCCTGCCCCTTAAGCCTTAATCACTGACTACAGGGGCAGTGGTGTAAGCACGCACGGTATCTGCTGAAGCACGATGATAATCTAGGGACAGTGGTGTAAGCACGCACGTGTCAGCTTAAGCACGATGAAAATTATCGGCTGCAACCCCAAATCAGGCTACAGTACCTGCTGCTAGTAGAAGCACCTCTTCATCTTCAAAAGGATAAAGCTTCCGCTGAGATGCCCTTTGAGGCATACATAGCGTATGTGACCTTACCTTACCTTCCCTATCGTCAGATGGTGGATAATGAACAGAGACAGCCCTACACTCATCGTTCACAGGGCTTGCACCTTTGATCCCTGTAGGAGACCTAGGAAATTGTCTGTGTAGCTTACCCTGATGCGCATGAGGTTTGCCCCAATGCTCTGGTCGTCAGGAGCCGGGTCCCCCCTGCTCTTCACGTGCTCATACAACTTTGTGAAGCTGCAAGCGTGCATGAGAGAACGAGGGCACGATGAGTAGGCTTTCTCGAAGAGGTGAGCGGACTGACTCTTGTGAAGGAAGCCTAGAATTGAGGCAAGGAAACTTGGAAAAAATAAAACAGGAAGGTATGTCGAGGTTGTGACACAGACACAATTGAACGATTTGGGCACGCTCCTTACACGCTGCTGGGTCATTTCTTGTCGAAAAAATGGTTTGAATGCCGAAAGTCATATCAACTGTGTATCGCATCTCGATGTTGTCAGTACGCTTTGTTCAATTGGCGTTTCCCCCCTTTTGGCTCTTTGAGCCTTACAATGGGGACATATTATCTACCCACGCCTAGGAGAGAGCCCATGTGCGCTTTCCTTATCACACACACACTGCATGCCAGTATCACGCGTCCATCACACACACACACTGCATCACACACTGCATCACACACTACATCACACACACTGCATGCCAGTATCACGCGTCTATATCCCTTGTAGCAAAACAACAAACTCCCCATCTTTTCATTCAAAAATTTATTTATGAACAGGCGAGCAGTCATACTTCTTGTAAACCTTGAAAACCATATCCCTTATAGCAACTCCTGCTGATTTTAGTGTAAAACACATGAACTCCAGTTCTTGCAGTGCAGCAAAAGTGATATGCTACCTTACCACTCTTGCTGTTTATCTTTATTTATCTATTTCCTGGGTAACAAATCCCCCGCCTGCTGCATCTCACGATGCAAATGAAAAAGGACTATTGCTTGGATGTAAGATCAATGACCTACCGTACTCTTCAGCCTTACTATGCCCTTGCTGTAAAAACAGTTCCCACTTCTGGCAAGCTGCTCGTTATCAAAGCATGCATGCCCAGTTTAAAAAATTGAACGGTACTCTACTTGGCAGATGCATAGTTGCAGCTTGAAAACTGCGCTTGCCCCTTACGCATCACTCACAGCTTCTTGACCTTCCTCTTCTGCTCTGTGATGGACTTGGATGTTGCTGTGAAAGGGAACAACCTGCGTAGAGGTCATAAAATGAATTGCACGATATCAATGAGCTGAACAGGGTCAGTTTTGTAAGGTAAACCCATCCGGTGTTACACCAATTCTTTGTGGAGCTTCTACCAAAGGTTCATCCCAGAGACAAATTCTTCTCATGGAGCTTCTACCAAAGGTGCATCCCAGAGACAAACGAGTTTTCTTCATGAAGGAAATTTGACCAGTTCGGTCAACCCAGCCTTGAATGTTCCACTTTTTCACCCCCAGCAAACTGCAAATGCTTAGTGCAGGTGGCAATATCAAACAACTCAATTGTGAATTGGATTATTCTAGAAGTGCTTCAGCAAACTCATTTCCTAACCCATACAGTACCATTACTGCAGGTTCCGTGAAGGCAATTGTTGGCACCTCTGCCCGGAAGTCCCTTTTGTTCCGTCAGTGTACCCCGAGCAAACATAAAAGACGGAAACAAAGACTTCACACACCAGCATTGCTCATCCAAAATTTTCACGGCAGGCGGTGACGACAAAAAGCAGAGGGGCAATGCAGCATCCAGCTGCTGGAACAACACAGCAGCAGCAGCAGCAGCAGCAGCAGGAAGCGAGAGCAGCACAGCGGCAGCAAAAAGGAGCAGTGCTTTTAGCAGCAGCAGCAGCAGCAGCAGCAAATGAGAGCAGCAGCAGTAAAAAAGAGATATTTCAGCTTACTTATACTTCAAGGTACGGAAAGGGTCTCCGAGTTTCAATGACAGCTCCAAGAGGTTTGCGTGCATAGCCTCTATGAACTCGTTGTGCTCGCTCTCCAGGGCTTTGAAGTCGTAGTGAAATCCAATTTTGCCAATGACATCAAGGGTGACCCTGGGCAGTGTGCGTGTGTGTTATTGTGTATTATTGTGTGTGTGTGTGTGCGTGCAATTGTTTGTGTGTTAAAAGGCGTGTGCTTTTGTGTGTGTATGTGTACGTGCGTCTGTATTTGCAAGAGAGAGAAAGAGAGTGTGTATGTAAATATGTGTGACTGCATATGTTGGGATGCATATTTTTTCAGGTGCATGTATTATGCCGTGCCTACTAATGCCTACGAGTTTGTACGTTGGCACCCGCATGCGTAGTCAAGAGTGCATGCAATGGCTTTGGGGTGATATTTCCAGCTCACTGCATGCTCACGTGTGTAGGGTTGGCCAGAACCATGTATATACGGTGCATATACGGTATTTTTGGCAGGGATATCACCAAATATACCGTCATGTACGGCAGTTATAACTTATATATACGGTTTTGGCCAACACACATGTGCTATTTCAAGGAAGCACTAGCTTTGAGGAGCACTCACCTCCTTGACAACGAGTATTCACGGCCCTTCTAAACTAATGTGATTTATTTCTGTGAATTAAACATAATATGCTGCTTCATTCCCTTACCGGCAAACACAGCCCCCCTCTGAAGCCTGATGCTTTCAGTCCTAAGCCATTTCCAATCAGAAATGCTTGCAACTAACAACGCCCAAAATCACAACTACAGCACCACCTTGTTCAATCACAGCTTCAAGTGCATATCTATCTCTTCAATCAGCAACGCTAGTGTTTGGACTCTCACACCAGATTGAGGTCACCCTTCATCAGAACAGCCACCCTCTGTTGGTTGTCCTGGGTTTTTGGATATGAGCTGCTACCACAGCGGCTTAAGTCCTGAGAACTACCCCCCAAACATTCTAGACAGCATTAGCAAAAAACGGCTGCAGCAAAGGTAGAAGCGTCTTGGCTCACCCATTGATCCATCTAAGTTTATCTAAGCACAGAATGCACAGGCAAATCTCCAGCTACCAGCTGAGCTTGGTCTACCTCAAGTTCTCACCCACCTTTGCATGTCCACTGACCAACAATCGGCGTCTTGGATCTCATTAAAAGTACATGCCACTTTGACTTATACACCCTTACCTTTGCTTTACCTTTGCTTGCTGCAAACTGCTCATCCATTTAAATAGAAAACCCCCCACAAGCTTCTCCAGGACGTGTTTTGTGAAGGCTCCTTATTGATCCTATTCAGGTTGTCCATGCAACAGCAAAGCCCTTTTGCTCAGCACCAAAAGATCGCCCGTCTTAAAATCCTCACGGCAGCAATGCGTCGATTGGTTTGAGGTGTTTGACACGCATACAACACCCATGTGTAGCTCACTTGCACATTCACACTCTCCCTTCACATCGAGCGCGCTTCACTATGGTAACCGGTTGAATAGCTCAAAAGTGGTGTCCAACGCACGAACATAAATTACAACTTTTGCATGTCATTGGCACACAGCCACTTCTTGAATTTAAAAAAACCTCTGTATTCTCTACGTTCGGGTCTAAATTCTCCCCATCATCTGCACATTGAGCATTCATGGGAAGCTCTATTTCAAACTCACCGGTTCATCCACGCATCCACAACCACGGCTTCCCCTTTTGCTTCGCTCTCAGCCCATCGTGCCACCATCCGCTCTGCACAGGCCCTACAGACACACCCAAACACACATGCTCTGAGGCACACATATATACACAGACAATAGACAGATACAAGGCCCTACCAACATACCAAAAAACACAAACACGAATTTTGAGATATGCGCACATGCATATGTACACACAAAAATACAGAAAGACACGCGCAATGCGCATACAGTCAGTCACACACACACACACACACACACACACGACATTGGACAGAAAAAGCACATTCAACCTAGGCTTTGCTGATAATTACCTGGTTTAGCCAATGGTCATAGTTTGGAGGCATGCAATATGCTTTTTTGGACAGGCAACGTGGAAACATAGCGATTCGACTATGTTGACTGACAGGCTTAAAAAGGGAGCACAGGAGCACAACACTAACACACCAATGGAGATACATACACAGCAACAAAGGGTTGGAACAAACCTGACCAAAGGGAAGCTCTTCTTCAGAGTTTCTGTAGCAAAACAAGGGGCCAGGCCTTTGCGGTATCCCTTGAACACATCGCTGCTCTCGTCGCCTTTGGAGTGTGAGCGTGTGTATTGTGTGTATGTGTGTGTGTTTCTGTGTGTCAGGTATTTGCTCCTTTGCTGTACCCTCAAATAAGTTGCTGTTCCCACCACCTTCGCAGTGTAAGCGCGTATATTTTGTAAGTGAATCCGCGTGCAACAGGGTGTGTGTACATGTGTAAGCGCGTAAATTTTGTAAGTGAATCCGTGTGCAACAGGGTGTGTGTACTGTGTGTACATGTGTAAGCGCGTATATTTTTAAGCGTGTCAGTGTGCAACAGGGTGCGTGTACATGGGTGGGCGTGAAAACACGTGTATATACTTAACTTGTGCAACAGGGTGCGTGTACATGTATGGGCGTGAAAAGACGTGTGTGTACGGTATCCATGTATGATGTGCTAATATCAAGGAAACAGCAATGTACCAAATGCACACACACGTCCTTGTGTGTGCTAGGGAAAAGGTAGCCTTTGTAACAGCAGAAGTAATTGCGTTCGCCTTCATAGGGAGAAATTGGCGCATTGACAAGAGGACATGCACACACACACACGTGTCCTCATGTGTGCTAGTAGAAGGGAAGCCTTTGTAACAGCAGTGGTAAGTGCTGGTAAGGTAGAAGGGAAGCCTTTGTAACAGCAGTGGTAGTGCAGCAGTGGTAAGTGCTGGTAAGGTAGAAGGGAAGCCTTTGTAACAGCAGTGGTAAGTGCGTTTGTCTTCCTAGGGAGAGATAGGCGCATTGACAAGAGGACATGCACCAGCACAACTGTGCTGTGCAGTGGATGGGGTGTTGACGTGCATGGAGTGCGTACTATATCTTAGATCTTGCAGCAACCTGGAATATGATCAAAAATTAACAGCAATTGATCAGGACTGCCTAGCGGTGATGGCATTCTTTATGTGTCGCGATTTGCCAATGATGCAGTGTTTGGCCAGTCTCAATTACCTGTTGAAAAAAGCTGGCTGTGGCCTTGACTCAATATCTGCAGGTGCGTGTGGCGTAGACAAAATAAGAGGACGGTTTATATTTGCCGTGCTGGAGAGGACTCTTGAATGGATTGCAGAAGCATGGTATGCATGAACGATATGCAGGGAATACTGCGTGTGTCCAGAAGAGAGCAGATCCTTGTAATCATATTGCAGCAATGCTAAGAGTGCAGCAGAGGCATGTTGTTTTATATTCATAGTCCTCGCACCTTCATTTGCTCTTGCTCTCTCTCTCTCTCTCTCTCTCTCTCTCTCTCTCTCTCTCTCTCTCTCTTTTACATCACCATTTTCACGCAATGAGGCTACCATATGTGCATCTTATACACTTGTACACGCAATGAGGCTGCCACGCGTAATAATCTAGACTCCCTACAAGTCACAGCTCTCAAACAGACCACTGCAAAAAGGCTATCCCTTGTTAGTTACGTCTGAACCTTCTCTTATCAATAGCTCGCTCACTGCTCACAGTTCGCAATGGTATGCAACAAGAGGGCGAAGAGAAGGGGGGCTGGGGGAGAGAACACGCGGATCCTGCTTACATGATCACACCGAAAATACAAAAGCTGATGATTCAAAGGAGAAAGTACAAGGTGAATTTGATTGAGCACTGTTTCTTGCACCATCTGATAGAGCACTGTTACTCACTTCGTCTGTTTGTTGGTACAGCCAGGTGCACTTGGGCAGTCCTAGCTCGCTCCGAGCAATCACTTGGTGAACCAGTGTGGTGTCCGTCACCTGTGTGAGGCCGGTTCCAGTATGAATTTGCGTGAGCATGTGTGTGTGTGTGTGTGTGTGTGTGTGTGTATGTGAGAGCGTGTGTGGGAGTATCTATGGGTGTGTGCATTTGTGCGTTTGTGTGTGTGTGTGTGTGTGTGTGTGTGCGTGTATGTGTGTTTGTCTGTGTGTGCGTGTGTGCGTGCGTGTGTGTGTGCGTGTGTTATGTGTATGCGTGTGTGTGTATACGTGTGTGTATACGTGTGTGTGTGTGTGCGTGTGTGTGTGTGTGTGTGCGTGTGTGTGTGTGTGTGCATGTGTGTGTGATATGCATTTACCATGAATGTGGGCCCCCTGATTGATAAAGCAACAACACCGCCGTACTCGTTTGCCCAATTCGTGATTGTGCGGTGCAGGTCTGACCTAGCCAGGTAAGGCCCATGGCCAAACGGAGTGAGTGCACCAAGGACCCCTGGAGCACACACGATAGTGGTTGTGCGTGTTGATGGGCCTGGATGAATGCAAGCAAACACGTGTGCAAGCAAGCAAGTGTGCAAACGCCTAACACACACAATTGTACGGAGGGGGACCCGGGGGAGAGGGATGCTTGCTGGACATCACAACAACCATGTAAGCTCCAACTGCAGCTGCACCAGCCAGGGTCACCAGGCTGACTGCATTCGCGTCCACAAGCCACGACAAATTTTCCATCCTGAACAAATGTATAATGTGCCTGAAGTATAGTGGTTAAATTGAATATCCGAGGGTACACGAGGTAGGCAGTCCCAGACTAACCGACCTAACCCACCCTATATTGGACTCGGGAACCCTTTGAATGTGATACCTCCCCCGATACTGCTCCGTTTGACTAAAAACCAGTGCGTTGGAAAGCTGAGAGCGCAAGCTATAAATTTGTTTGCTAGGTGGTTGCTAGGGGCCAGCGGACCAACCCTGTGCGCGCCACGGCAAGAGAGTGGATAAATGCAAAGTGTATGACCTCAGGAGCCCAGGCGTGTGCTGTTTCCTGGATTCTGGGCATTGCTTTGAGGTGAAATCAGGAGAGGCGGCAGTACTAGTCCAAGGCAGTCTAACGGACGCGTGCACACAGCGGACCAGGCTTGTGTGCGCCATTGCTAGAAAATGGACAAATGCAAAGTTTACGACTCCAGGAGCCCAGGCATGTGCTTTTTCCTGGAATCTGAGCGTTGCTTTGAGGTGAAATCTGAGGAGGCAGTTTGTTTGGCATGGAATGCAAGGCAGCACTCATTTCAGAGACCCTACCTGGGCGTCCCACTTCCAGAGAATAAGCTTTTCTAATCACATATATTATATATTGCTTCTGTTACTTTGGACGTGCGGCAGCAGGCGTGGGAGGGCCTCGCCGTCGTCTGTCTACGCTCTGTTTGGCCCCGGAAGCCCTAGCAGCCCCGATTCTTGCCCATTTCAAAATGTAAGCACAGATTTAGAAAGCTGAAGTTCCAAGTTTCCAGCGGTGCCCTCAGTTTGCGGAACGGTGCAGTGTGTGGGGAGCTTTCCACATTCAAATACTTTTTGCCGTGGGTTTTGGCCAGTCGTGATAAAGTATGAAGCTTGCTGACTGTTCCCAGGTTGAAAAGCTTCCCATCTGATCCATTCTGCACAGAGGATAAAGTATAAATTTGTTAATATATTTTCTTGAATAATGGACAAGGCACCCGACAATTTCGCAGCCATGACTTGGATTGCAAACCTACTACAGCGCAAAGACGCGTTGTGTCAATGTCAGGCAGTGTGACAGTCCATTGTTTTCATGTGCCAAAACACACAGATGATGATTCCCCCCTCTTTGATTTACTGCGGTCGGCTAGTTCTGCAGATGCTTGATTGTCTTCACTGATTTTATCTAGTGCTGCAATGTCACAAACAGCGTTGTGCCTTTTTCCCTTACCATGATTTTTTTGGTGCTACAACAACAATTTCCGCATGTTTTACATACGCAGCCTAGCAGTCGCACGTTTTGACTGATGGCTTTATAAGTAAACTCTGTGAAATTCAAAAAACAAAACAGCTTTGCGACATCGCTCTTACTGAAAAGTGTTGGTGCTAGTATAATTCGCGATGCAAAAGGCAGTTCCTTTTAAAGCACATTTTATGTTTAGACATTGGTTTCCAAAATTGTAAGCTCTCCAACTATATTGCCTGTCTGCCTTCTGGCCAAACACCTGCTGCTAAAGCTAGCTCCAAAACAGGTTTACTTTCATAGTTATTTTCGTTTTTTGAAACACGACACTCCTTTATTGTAAAGAAACAAAATCTTGGTTTTATAGGAAAGCTCCCTAGATTTTCTTTGGTATATTTATGGTGTAGCGACCCCCTTGTGCTGCAGTTGCTGACTTCTGAGGGGAGAGAAGGACTGAGTCACAGCTGGGGGAGCTGCCTTTGCCACTGCTCTGTCTACAGGTTGACCATGAGAGCGCTGAGACAGGCCTGCCACAGGACCTAGCTTGTCCTGTCGTGCGTGACCAGGGCTGCCGTGCCTTACTGGGCCGCTTGAGGGCACCCCTCCAAACGTAGGAGCAGGAGCATTTCCTCCACCCTGCAACGCAGCTTGCTGCTGGCTTCGCATGGGTGAGAAGGGCTGGGGAGAGGGGGGAGTAGAGGGGGAGGGGCTTGCTGATGATGACAACCCCACGGGGAAGGGAGGTCGAGAAGGTGGTGAAGCATCAGCTGCGGTTTCTGGAGCCCTGTCGGCAGGTAGGCGTTTCCCTGGAGACATTGCTCGTTGCGCGGTCTCCACTGGACCCAAAGTCCCTTCTTGTTTGCTGCTGTGCCCTTCTTGTTTGCTGCTGGGCCCTGCTCTGTTCCCCTGCTGTGCCCTGCTTTCCTCCCCTGAACTCCTTCCCTCATTTGCATGCGGCTGCAAGCGCAGCACCCCTTGCTCCTCACCCTCATTGGACACCCCCCTCTCTGCCTTACGCGTGCTTGCTGCATGCAGATCTGTCGCTGTCTTTGTTGGGGGTATAGAGGGCATGCGAGATCGGGGGACCTGTGTATGCATGTTTGTGTGTTTGTTATAACCTGTTTCTGCTTCACAAGCTACCTGTAGCTATTTTTCGAGATCCAAGCTCCTTAGATCACAAACAAAGGAACAGGTTTGATGACGATTGCTGTAGGGCACACAGGATTGATTGCACACAAGCACACCTCGTTCGGGCCGTCTTGCTTCCAAAAGAATTGCTCTGCGTTGACCGGGTCTGCAATGGGCTCTTGTACAGGGGTTTGTGGATTGGGCTGTGGCGGTGCTTCCCTCTGTGTGTACGTGTATGTATGTGTGCGTATTTGTGTGATTGTGCGTGCATGCGTGCGTGTAAGCATGTACAAAAATTGTTAATCTGCACCCTTGATAGTCACCTTGAAAGTACGTGTGATTCCTTGCATGCTCATCAATGTGCGTACGCATCTACTACGGATCAGCTAAGTCGGCTGGCACCCTCACCTCTTTGGGTAATACCTCTGGGACCGTCCTTTGTGGCTCTTGCTCTGGTTGAGATATTGCTAGTGTTGGCTTTGGCTGAGGCATTTCCTGTGGCGGCTCCTGCTGCTCACTGCTGCTCTGCATTCTACGCGTCCTGCGGGGAGTTTTTAAAGGAGAGACATCTTGCGGTGGAGGTGGAGGGGACTGCGAAAGGTCCGGCACGCTGAAATGCTGCTGCTGCTGCTGCTGCTGCTGCTGCTCCAGCCGCTGCTGCTCCAGCCGCTGCTGCTCTTGCTGCTGCTGAGCAAGCTGCTGGCGCTGCTGCTCTTGGTGTTGCAGCTCCAGCTGCTGTTGCTGCTGCAAGGCAAGCTGCTGGCGCTGCTGCTCCTGTTGCTGCAGCTGCTGCTGCGCTAGGCGCTGCTGCCCATGCTGCAGCTGCTGCTGCTGCATTGCTAGCCGCAGGTGCTCCTGTTGCTGGAGGAGCTGCTGAGCCAACTGCTGCTGTTCTTGTTTTTGCTGCTGCTGCAGTTGCTGCTGCAGCTGCGCCCACTGCTGCTGCTGGTCCTGCATACAAATCACACCGGAAATCCGCCTTATAGGATGGTCCACCATTTCATTTGTTGTTCAAGACTGGAACTAGTAACAGAGGCCCCTATAGAGGGGTCTGAGAAGAAAAGGAGTTTGAGCTTGGTCAAAGTCTAGACTTCTAGGTCGAGGCTGCACAGCCATTTTGGTATCCTTAACTTTCTCTAGATCGTTACGCCAAGTGTAAAATCCCTCCCACCAACCACACGCTCCCTCTCACCCTCGCTCCTGGTATTAGTTGCAAAACCTGCATGCTGGACACCACAGGCTCACGGTTTCAACATCCACCTCCACCTCCACGTCCACACCCTTACAAATCAAACACCCACCCACATCCACATCCAAACACACAAACACAAACACAAACACACGCACACACCCTGGTAAGCACATGACACATGACGTTACCTGCAAGACTTGCATGCTGGACACCACTGGCTCACGGTTTTCAACCGGCACCGGCGCGAAGTAGGTGGCTTTGTGGGGCGAGCTTTGCTGCTGCAATGGAGCTGTATAGGAGACGACGGGAGCATCTAGCGCAGGCACCTCAATTTCGTGGACATCTGGCCGACCCTCCAGGTTTCCGTCATCAAAGACTCGGAGCTGCAAGGAGTGTGTGTCTCTATTTTGTGTCTGTGTGTTTGTGTGTTTGTGTGTTTGTGTTTGTGTGTGCGTGTGTGTGTATGCTTAGGCGTCAGCTGCATGAGTGCAAGTAGGAGTGCATATCTGTATACTTATTGCATGAGATCAGCCTTACACTCCGACGCATGTGACCCTGCTGCCCTGACGCTCACACCGGCACCACCCATCCAATTACCCATATCTCACGTACCCATACCCACACCCACATCCACATTGAC
>Ga0307948_1002931_pt1 | contig 12526 bp, 10 predicted proteins | sample OrgLakmetagen280_FD_201824 | JGI IMG/M metagenome (GOLD analysis project Ga0307948, IMG submission 201824) | Saline water microbial communities from Organic Lake, Antarctica - #280 | ecosystem: Environmental > Aquatic > Non-marine Saline and Alkaline > Saline | place: Antarctica: Organic Lake...
CCGGACAGGTCATCAAAAGAGACAGATGAGAGGTCAATTTCTTCATCATTCATGGAGATGCTCCCTTCGAATTTCTCAGGCGTACCCGAAATCGTAAAGGCACCGCTCAGAGAGGTGCCTGGTGATGTTGCCATCCATTCACCGCGAACATCTGCTGCAGAGTTAGGAGCTACGCGGTAGTGATGGCCGTCTACCCAGACGTCACTGATGGTGCTTTGGTGTTCAAAGAGATCGCCGTTACTGATGATAAAATTAGCGGCTTTCCCTTCTTCAAGTGTGCCGTGGGTCTCACCAATTCCCAGCAGGTTTGCCGGATTAACAGTCAATGCGGCCAGCGCTGTTTCAGGGTCAAGCCCTGCGTGAACGCTCTTTCTGATGTTGGGAAGTACATGGCTAAGATCTTCCATTCCGTTTGTTGTTAGCGAAAACTGAATTCCTGCGTCAGCAACTCTGGCCGGGTTTTCTGGTGCCATATACCAGTGCCGGAGTTCTGCAAGATCTTCGTCCATGGCGTCTTCAGGCGTGTCGACGTCCGGCTTTTCAGGGAAATCGAGTGGGAGGATCATCGGAACGTCAAAATCAGAGATATAATCGAGGATGCGGTACTCGTGTCCGCTGCCGCGTATCCAGGGTGTAATATCAAACTCTTCCATGAACCGTATGCTTCGGAGTACTTCTTCATCACTTTCAGCAGCAAAAAGAAGCGGCTGATCTCCACGGGCTGCAGCAACGAGTGCTTCAAGTGCTGCATTAGATTCGGGACGCTGAAGTCCCTGCGGGTCATCTTCATATGTGTTATGTGCGCGCTCGTACCAGTCTGTATCATAGAGCGTCTGTCGGATAAACGCGATGCCGCCGACGGCAGATGTGGGATATCCGTATCCGAGATCCCAGCTTCTATTCAGCGATACTGCCTGTGCTACGCCGGGTCGCACTACTCGTTGTGATACATCTCCGCTTCCAAGACTTATCACCGCGGTTTCGCCTTTGAATATTCCAAGGGGCGGAACGGACAGGGCCGCCGCAAACCCTTGATTACGAAGCTCTTCGCTTCCGTCATCTTCAGGCTCATATTCGCTGGTTGCCGAGAGGTGTGACCGGAGCTGGACATTCCAGGAGAGATTCCCTCTTTCGAGCTCTTCCCTGGGATTTTGCATCCCGATTTCTGTGTATGGGTCAATGAAACCCGGTGTTAATGTGTGTCCTGACATGTCCCAAACACGGGCATCGGCCGGTGGATTGACACGTCGTCCTACCGATTCTATAACGCCATCACGAATAACAAGGGTTGCATTTTCCAGCACTTCGCCGGGAGCAACTACGATGGTGGCATTCGTAAACGCATGAACTGTTGGGGAGTTATCATCCATGCCGAGTGTAGGAGCCGTTTGGGCTGATGCGCTGAGGGGCAGAAGAAGAACAGCGCTGAGCAGGATGAGAAATTTCTGAAAAAGCAGATCGATGGAAAATCGGCTGAGTCTATTTTTCATATTCAGTTTATTTTTTTAGTCAGGGATTTGAAAATAGATGTGAATCGAGGGTATAACCGCTAATAAGATTTGAACATTCGAGGTTACAGTGAATTTTTACCCGGCGCTGTACCTGTGTCGCCGGATTCGATAGTTAATGAAAATAGGATAAGATTCCCCTATGTAAAGCTAAAAGATGTAAATAGAAATCCTGATTGTCCGGTACTTTGTATCAGGGTCAGATCAGCAGCCAGGAAAGCACGAGCAGAATTAAAATCCAGACACCGATTTTGAATCCCATCGATTGTTTTGGGAATTCGTAGCCGCATATCGGGCAGATATCTTCGTTTGTGTCTACTTCGACGGCACATCCGGGGCACTCAACTTTCTTCATCTGGTAGAAACAGGGTTCAGGATTATTTTTAATCTTAACAAAATATCCGGTTATTCGTAGGAAAGTGAAACTTAAAATAAATCAAAAAATTATGGCAAGACAAGGATCAGGTGGAAATGTAATCGCGGCACTGTGCAGTTTTTTTATCCCGGGGCTGGGACAATTGCTTCAGGGGCGGCTGTTAATAGCAATTGTAATGTTCGTGGCTGCAGGCGCTCTTTGGGTTGTGCTATTGGGATGGATTATTCACCTTTGGTCAATACTAAATGCAGCAAATTTTAAGGGCTGACTCCTGATTGCGTCAAAAGATAAGCTTTGTTAAAAAGGGCAGGGGTCCGGGTTGCCAAAATAGTCAACCTACTGTTTTGAGTCGCCGGTACCTGCCCGTATTCTTATTGAATCATTTGAAATAACGGCAGGTCTGCTTATAAAGTTATGCCGGCCAGAATGTAAAACTGTTCCGAGTTGGGATTGAAAATAACAGCACCACTCAGCGGAATGCTGAACGTATCGGTAATGCCAATTTCTTTGCTGGTACCAATGCCCAGGTTGACAAGGGCAAAGTCTCCATCAGATGAATGCCACCCATCACCGGCTCCCACGAAAAGGTCAGCCGGTCCGGCAGAGTAACCCACTTCAAAATACTTATCTTTGCCCGCAGATCCTGCATCAGCTGCTTCATTGAAAATATAATTACCGGAAAGTGATAAGTCGCCTATAGAATATCCAAGATTAAGTTCTAAGGCATGACTATCCTCGTGCCCGTACGGTGAGCCCGGATAGTAGTAGTCCGTTAACCCAATGCTGACTCCAAAATCGAAGCTGTATGAGGCGTAAAGATCCATCTCCTGAAAGCCGAGTGATCCGTTGACCGGGTCCCCGTCAATTCCCTGAGAGCCCCATGCGCCAAGTGCAAACCCTCCGGCTGAAAATTCTACCGATGGCTGTATAGCCGGACCTGAATATGCAACACCCCTGAATACATAGGTGCTGTAAAGGTCAACCCCGGTGGATAGATCTTGTGATTTCGCACTGTCGGGCTTTAAAAATGCCATAAGTATAATGGCAAAGACTGCGATTCCTGTGGTCTTCGTTAGTTGTGAAATTGATATGTTTGTTCTCATTGTGCTATATTAAAAATGTTTATGATGATTACGCGAGTGATTCGATTAAACAAAGGAGCACCGGATTACCAGTCTTGAGTGCTCCTTTTTTTATGAATTGATAAGATTGTTTGTCATGTAAAATTAAGCGTACTGTCCCAGTTCGGATGTTTTGACAGGAGAGAAATCTGGGTACGCTACGTTTCCGTGTTCGGATATGTCAAGTCCGTCAGACTCAACTTCAGGACTAACACGTACGCCGACGATCGCTTTGATCGCACCAAACACTGCAAGTGAGAACACAAAGGTGACGCCCAGAATGGCAGACGTACCGATCAGCTGAGTAAGGAAGCTCGCAGGAGTGAATATTCCAACGGCAAGTGTTCCCCAAACGCCGCACACGCCGTGTACAGAGATGGCACCAACAGGATCATCAATTTTAAGCTTATCGAACATAAGAATTGCAAATACAACAATAACTCCGGCCGTAGCTCCTACCATAACAGCTCCTGTAAGAGAAATCACGTCGGCACCGGCGGTTATTCCTACAAGTCCTGCAAGAATTCCGTTGAGCGCCATGGGGGCGTCCAGATTTTTCATGACAATCTGAGTTGTGATCATGGAAGCGATAGCTCCGGCACAGGCAGCAAGCGCAGTCGTTACAAATACATATGAAACACCGGTGGGATCAGCACTCAGAACAGATCCGCCATTAAAGCCAAACCATCCTATAAACAGAAGAAATACACCAACGGTAGCAAGGGGGATATTGTGAGCGGGAATAGCATGTGTTTCGCCATCTTTGTATTTCCCGGTTCGTGCCCCAAGCAAAAGTACACAGGCAAGGCCGGCAGCACCGCCTACACCGTGAACGAGTGTTGATCCTGCAAAATCGTAAAAACCAAGCGAATCTAACCATCCGCCACCCCATACCCAGCTTCCGGTCATCGGGTAGCAGAGACCAACCAGCAGAACACCGAAAATCATAAATGAGGAGAGCTTAATTCGTCCTGTTACACAACCAGAAACAATAGTGGCAGCGGTTGCGGCAAACATCGCCTGGAAAATAAAGTCCGACCATATGGTCATGTCCATACCATAAGCGGTTGTTAGCATTCCTACAGGATTGGCCTCATCAAAACCAACGCCAAATCCACCAAATCCCAGGATTCCATTGAAATCTCCGGGGTACATTATCTGAAAGCCGACTAGTGCGTAAAGCAGAATGCCCGCGCATAGGATGAACACATTCTTATAAATAACATTTACTGAGTTTTTAGACTGTGTGAGTCCGCTTTCAAGAGACGCGAATCCAAGGTGCATAAGCAGTACAAGAAAGGAAGCTACAAGTATCCATAGGTTATCGATCATAAACTTAACGTAACCTGGCGAGGCCTGGAACTCTTCCATTGTTGTAAACTCTTGCATGTCGGCCGCAGCTGTTGTAGCTACAACTTCAGTGTCTGCAACGGTTACTGTTTGAACAGGATCCGGGATGGGTTCTGGCTGATCGCCGGTCGCTACGTAAGCAATACCTGCGAAAAGTATTAAAAGTAATAGGGCTGATTTGATGTATTTATTCATGTTGTGATAGATTTATTGTGGTTGACTTGCTTAAAGTTCAATGGTGGACAGCGATTTGTCAAAGATTTTTAAGGCAAAATTTAAAAAAAGAATAAAATAATTATACAAATTGGAAAAGCGCTTTTATCTTATATTGTCCTGTGGTGCATGTGCTTAAATTAAATTCTGTGTAAAAAAATAAATGCCCGGTGTCAGTTATTTTGAGAGCGAAAGCGACCAATTTGAGAATCCGGACTTAATAATTTGAGTGGGAGATAGGGCTAAGATGTTGTTTTTTTAAGGGTATTTATGAAACAAGTGAATAGAATGAGGACTATCTGCAGATGTAGGAGAGTCTATTTGCTGATTGAAACGGTGATCGGCCGGGATATTTATGATGGAATAGTTGTTTGACAAATTATCTTGCCTGATGTAAGAGCATCTTTTTGATTACTTGTTCGTCTCACCTTTTCAGAAGGTTTTTTAAATCCGTAAATTATTAAGTGCTGTTTAATGAGTATTACCAAATGACATTGTTCAAATAAAACAATCGGAACAGATGAGTGCATCACTTGGGGTGGGACGTTATGCGGGTATTAAAGTTCAGATACACTGGACCTTTTGGCTGCTGTTTGTGTTCGTGGGCGTAATGGTCCTTTCAAATGACGGAAGCTATACGGATGTTGGGTGGTACTTTTTTTTCGTCATTGCTCTTTTCTTCTGTGTCATCCTCCATGAGTTTGGCCATGCACTCACAGCCAGACGGTTTGGTATTGGCACGCGAAGTATCACGTTGCTGCCGATTGGCGGGCTGGCCAGTCTGAAAGAGATGCCTGATAATCCAAAGCAGGAGTTCCTCATTGCTATTGCGGGGCCACTGGTCAATGTTGTGATTGCTCTTCTGCTCTTTCCGTTTGTGTCGTTAGAGTCATATATCGGTCAGAACCCTGAAGTATTGCAGGAACAGCTCTCATCAATTAATAGCGGTAACTTCCTGTTCTACCTGTTTTTTATCAATATTGCCCTGGTTCTGTTTAATATGCTGCCCGCTTTCCCTATGGATGGCGGACGGGTGTTTCGGGCGTTGCTCTCAATGAAAGTAGGGCGTGTGCGCGCAACAAGTATTGCATCATCCTTGGGTAAGTTTCTGGCGTTTCTGTTTTTTATCTGCGGACTTTTCTATAGCGTGATACTGGCCGTCATAGCTGTATTTATTTATTTCGGCGCACATTCAGAAAATATAACCGTGCAGCAGCTCGGCCTGCTTGAAGGGAATACGGTCCGGGATGCAATGATCACCGAGTTTTCAATATTAAAACCGGATGCGCCACTCTCTGATGCGGTTGATCGGATACTTGCTACCACGGAGCAAAATTTCATCGTGGCTTCCGGCAGTGACATTGAAGGAATATTGTACATGGAAGACCTTGCCCGCGTGCTTAAAGAAAAGGATAATGAGAAGCAGATCAGCGGGGTAATGGACCGCTCCTTTCAAACTCTTGAGGCAGATCAACCTCTGGCCATCGGATACCGAAGCATTCAGCAGAGCGGGAAAAACTTCTTTCCGGTACTGGAAAACGGCAGCCTCGTTGGCGTTGTAGATATGAATAATATTAGTGAATTCCTGAACCTCAGAGCTCGATATGATTACTGACCGTAAGGCTGAGGCACTTTCTCAACGACCGGGTTTTCCATCAGGCCGGGGAAACCATTGATCTCAGTTCAGGATATTTCAAAAACCTATGATCAACCTGTATTAAAGGATGTCAGCCTTGATGTTCCCGGTGGAACAACAGTATCCCTGATTGGCCCCAGTGGCTGCGGCAAATCTACACTGCTCCGGATTGTCATGGGCCTGATTGAGGCTGATTCCGGCCAAGTTCTGATTAACGGTCAGGCACTGACACCGCAAAATATGCTGGACCTTCGCCGCCAGATGGGATACGTGATACAGTCAGGCGGACTTTTTCCGCACCTGACCGCCCGCGAGAATCTAACGCTTGTAACCGGCTACCTTGGATGGGATAGAGAGAAAGAGACAGAACGAATTGAGGAGCTCTGTGAGCTTACCAACATGTCAGCAACCAACCTGGACCGAAAGCCGGATGGTTTATCGGGGGGACAGGCACAGCGAATTAGTCTGATGCGGGCGCTGATGCTCGACCCGGATATCATATTGCTGGATGAGCCCCTGGGATCCATCGACCCGCTTGTTCGGTACGAGCTGCAGCGCGACCTGAAATCCATCTTCAAAAAACTGCAGAAAACAGTATTGCTGGTGACGCACGATTTAGGAGAAGCCGCTTACCTTGGCGATCGAATCTCCCTGATGAGGGCAGGAGACATCATCCAGCAGGGAACTATTCAAGACATCGTAAGCAATCCTGCCGATGCCTTTGTGCAGAAATTTGTGACTGCACAGCGAAGCCCATTGGAGGATCTTTAAGATGAAGGTTGTTTTGAAGCGTTTGATTATTCCATTCATTATCATCCTCATTTCAGCAGGAATCAGCGAAGCCCGTCAGCAGGAACCGGTTAGGGCTGGAACAAAAGTGTTTACAGAATCGGTGCTGCTGGGTGAGTTGGTGACTCAGTCTATTGAGGCTGACGGCTGCGACGCAGAACTGATCAAACAGCTGGGCGGCACGCAGATCTTATGGAGTGCCCTCCTGGATGGCGAAATTGATGTCTATCCGGAATATACCGGTACCATAATTGAAGAGATTCTGGCTGATACGGATATCAGGTCAATTGCTGAACTCGACAGCGTACTGGCAACGTATGAAATAGAGATGACCCGCCCGCTTGGTTTCAATAACACCTACGCGATTGGTATGAAAGAGGAGGTCGCCGGTGATCTTGGCATCCGCACCATTTCAGATCTGCGCGCCCATCCGGAACTTAGCTATGGATTTAGTAACGAATTTATGGATCGCTCCGATGGCTGGCCGGGTCTTCGGCAGGCAGCCGGGTTGTTGCCTGAAAGCGTGCGCGGGCTGGATCACGATCTGGCGTATCGCGGGTTGCAGGCCGAAAATATCCAGGTAATTGATCTCTATTCGACAGATCCGGAAATTCAGTATTACGACCTCAGGGTGCTGGAAGACGACTTGAACTACTTTCCGGAATATGAGGCCGTGTATTTGTACCGAAGTGAGCTGGAGACATCGATAGTTGAATCGATCCGGCGGTTTGAAGGTGCGATTTCGCAGGATGCGATGGTAAGCATGAATGCAGCTGTGAAAATTGACCGTGAAGGAGATTCGGCCGTTGCATCGCGATTTCTTTCGGAGAGGTTTGGCATTGAATCTGACGTTTATGAAGAGGGAATGTGGGACAGGCTTTGGCGGAATACGATTGATCACCTTTATCTGGTAGGAATTTCTCTGGGTCTGGCCATTTTGTTCGCAATTCCGCTTGGCGTTATTGCCGTCAAGGTGAAAGCAATTGAGACGCCGCTGCTGGGAGCGGTTGGAATCCTGCAAACCGTTCCCTCGCTGGCGATTCTTGTGTTTATGATTCCGCTGTTCGGAATCGGCGCGTTTCCCGCAATTGCCGCGTTGTTTCTCTACAGTCTGCTGCCGATCGTTCGAAACACGCATTCCGGTATCAAATCGATTGCCGGCCCGCTGATGGAGTCAGCCCGCGCCCTGGGCCTCCCAAATTCATTTATTTTGCGGCGGATCGAGCTGCCGCTTGCGGTGCCATCCATCCTTGCCGGGATTAAAACCTCGGCAGTCATTAATGTGGGGACCGCCACGCTGGGCGCTCTGATTGGAGCCGGCGGTTACGGCCAGCCTATCTTAACCGGTATTCGTCTCGATAGCGTCCCGCTGATTCTTGAGGGGGCCATCCCTGCCGCTGTGCTGGCTCTGTTAGTACAGGGTCTCTTTGATTTGATCGAGAAGTGGATCAGAGGATAATGGGTGTTTCAGAATCGTCGGATTTTGTCTGTGGTTTTCAATCCCCTCTGAGAGGCTGTGAAATATTCTCGCAATGATAGGAACTCTTTACTTTATAAGGTGCAAAATCTTATTGAGAAGCCTCCCTTCATATGAAGATCTGATAGGTCGCGAAAGTGACACTTTGGATTAGGTTGAGCACCTGATGCAAAATTTGTCATTCAGTTTCCCCTCTTTGCGAACGCAGAGAGTAGAGAGGGGACTAAGGAGTGAGTCCGAAAGTGGTAGCGTTGAGTTTAACAAGGGGTGTGCTTCGTGACCTTGATTGAGAATCGCAGCCGTTCCGGGTTTCTTGCACTCGCGAACACACCCCTTATTTTTGAAAGGCTCGCGTTGCGATCTTTCTCTAATCCGTCCCCTCTCGGAGAGGGGATTTGGAAGCCCATTAAATTTATTTGTTTGCAATCTGTCACTGGTAGCCCTGAGTTTACATGGGGACGTGGAAGGAACTGCAAAAGCACTGAGACTTACTTATTGAAGATTTTTATCATGATCAAAGATTCACAGTCCATGAATTTCGCACACTAACCTAAAAGGTTTCCGGCAGAACCACTTATTTATAAACCGAGAATCTATTATTATTGAAACACGTCCGCCCAAATTAACTAACTCACGTAATTACCAAACATTCTAACTATGAACATTGAATTTCTTGACGCAAGTACTGTTGGAGACGTTCCAAACCTTAAATCTATCCGGGACCTGGGGGATGTGACATTCTATCCCGTTACAAATCCGGAACAGACGGCAGAGCGCATTCAGGGGGCTGATATTATCATCACAAATAAAGTGGTGCTTACACGTGAGCTGATGGAAGGGGCCGACCGGCTAAAACTGATCTGTATTGCAGCGACCGGAATGAATAATGTCGACCGTGAGGCGGCCAACGATCTTGATATCCCGGTGAAAAATGTGGCTGGGTATGCGTCCGTAAGCGTAGCTCAAACCACATTTGCAATGATTCTGCATCTGTTGCAGAATCTTCCGGATTACGATGAATTTGTAAAAAGTGGATCCTATTCTAAAAGCCCGATTTTTACGAATATGGGGCATAACTACCATGAAATCAGCGGTATGCGATTTGGGGTTATTGGTTTGGGCAACATCGGGCAGAAAGTGGCCGATATTGCAACGGCGTTTGGTGCGGAGGTTGTCTACTTCTCTACATCAGGAAGAAACACAGATCAACCCTACGAACGACTGGAGCTGGATGAGTTGCTTGGTACCTCTGATGTAGTATCGATTCATGCGCCGCTGAACGAGAATACTGAAAATCTGATTGGCTACGACCAGTTAACCCGTATGAAACCGTCAGCAATGTTGGTGAATACCGGCCGCGGGGGAATTGTGAATGAAGCGGATCTTGCGCGTGCTCTGGATGAAGAGTGCATCGCCGGCGCCGGACTCGATGTATTTGAAAATGAACCCATCAAAGCGGATAATCCACTGCTGAGCATAAAAAATACTGGCAGGCTGGTGCTCACCCCGCACATCGCCTGGGCCAGCGTAGAAGCCCGGACGCAGCTGATTGAAGGCGTGAAGGAAAATATTGAGGCTTTTATTAGCGGGTAAAGGTAGTGAGTTTCGGGCAAGTAATAGCAGTTGTGTATAGAGATCAAGGTCGGACTCCTGACACCACTAAATTGGGGTTTTCCTCACTTTTTCTACCGTCATTGTTATAGAAGCTGGAAGGAATTTTTGAGTGATGTTATCAGGAGATTTATCACAATACAATCAGGATTTCCCCTACAGTCTAAGTTTTTATCAATCTCTAAATTTCAGACAGTAATACCTCAAAAAACAGGTTAGAATCTGATTGTGTCATGCAGAAAAGATTCCCTCATATCATTGCATTATTTCTTCTGCTAACAGGGTGCATTGCCAGGACACCCGATATCAATTCTCCGAATGCCATTTCTGATCTTACACCCGTTGAAATTGGAGACTTAGAACAGTGGCTTCTGATTCGGGGAGAAGACAAATCCAATCCTATTCTGTTATGGCTCCATGGCGGGCCGGGTGCGGCACAGATGCCGGTTCACCGGGCATTTAACAAAGAGCTTGAAAAAGAGTTTGTGGTAGTCCACTGGGACCAGCGAGGTGCCGGAAAAACCAATCACAATGGCTTCAGTGAAGAAACCATAACACTGAACCGCTTTATTGAGGATGTACGTGAGTTGACACAATATCTGAAAGCTCGTTTTGATCAGAATAAAATTTTTCTGCTTGGCCATTCATGGGGTGCTCAATTGGGCATTCTTACAGTGCATCGGTATCCGGATGATTATCACGCATATATTTCGGTTTCCCAGGTTGTTCATCCTCAGCGGGCTGATGAAATCTCATACGTATGGTTGAAACAGCAGGTGGTTGAGAACGGTTCAAAGCGTCAAAAAAGAAAATTTGAAGAATTGGGGCCGCCACTTTTTGAGGAGCATGATCGTTATGTATCGTTCGCTAAAATGAAGGATTCGTTTGGCGGCGGTATGGATGTGAGGATGGGCAGACTGGCATGGATATCATTCGGAGCCGGAGAATACACACTGGGTGACTTTTTAAAATGGTTTCGCGGGGCAAACCGCGGCAGCGGACCGATGTGGGAGGATTTGCGGGATTTTGACCTTTTCAGAGACGTTCCCTCCATTAGGATTCCGGTATGGTTTATTGTGGGTGAAAATGACTACAACACTCCCGCCGTACTGGTTGAAGAGTTCTACCGGTTCGTCGATGCACCTGAAGGAAAAATGCTTTATGTGATGTTAGGATCGGCACACGCCCCGTTTATGGGAGCTCCGGAACGGTTTAACAGGGAAGTGATTCGGATCAAACAGTCAGTATTTAGTGAATTGGAGGGTTAATAATGGTAAAAGTCATTCTTTGGTGGATTACAGGGGGATTACTTGTTCTGGCAGTTTGGGGCTTTATAACATACCTGAAAGATATGAATCAGGCGTATGAACGGGTGCACGGACAAAGCACGGTTATATTGTCGTCCTATGGTAATATTGAATTTAAAACCGGTGGTTCTTCATTGGGTACGCCCGTATTGGTCATTCACGGTGGCGGTGGCGGATACGATCAGGGGGAACTCATCGCAAACGTTGTACTGGATGACCAATTTTATTGGATCGCTCCGTCGCGCTTCGGCTACCTGGGATCCACACTTCCGGCAAATGCCACCTGGGATGACCAGGCCGATGCATATGCCTTTTTGCTTGATCATCTGGAGATTGATAAAGTTGCCGTTGTAGCTATGTCTCAGGGTGGGCCTTCGGCTCTTCTGTTTGCTGTAAACTATCCGGAGAGGGTCACATCCCTGACCTGTTTGTCCTGTGGTGTGGCAGCTTCAACATCGGAAGTTCAAGCTGATGCAAACAGAAAAGGCAACATTTTGAAGACCATCTTCAGGTATGATTTTTTGTATTGGACCGCCTCAAAGTTATTCAGGAAGAGCTTATTGGGTATTATCGGCGCCACTGATGAGGTTATTGAGGGGCTAACACCATCGCAAAAAGAGAAGGTGGATAATTTTATAGAGTATATGAATCCTGCAGCACCGCGATCAGCCGGGGCTGCCTTCGATAACGAAGCCATGATGCCGGGCAGCCGGATTGCCGCAATCATCGCACCGACTCTGATTGTCCATGCAAAAGATGATCTGCTGCAGCTGTATCACAATGCCGAATTTGCAGCTTCCACCATTCTGGGTTCTGAATTGATGAGTTTTGAATCCGGTGGTCATATTCTCATGATTGTGGAACAGGCGGCTGTGAGTAAATCCGTGAGTGATCACCTGAACAGACATATGGGCACTGACAATATCAGGGATTAAATGTGAAAGTATAATTGGTAAAAGTGATGCATAACAATTTTTAATCCGGAGGTGAAAATGAGCCATTTCAAAACTGTCGTAGTTCTTGGTTCAGGCATTGCTATCCTTGCCGCGATCGCTGCACTCACCGGTATAATCTCCTCGGAAGGGCCGGGAGCCTACGAGTATGAATCTATACGCGGAGAGACTGTCACCATCCGTGG
>Ga0307948_1002932_pt1 | contig 12525 bp, 18 predicted proteins | sample OrgLakmetagen280_FD_201824 | JGI IMG/M metagenome (GOLD analysis project Ga0307948, IMG submission 201824) | Saline water microbial communities from Organic Lake, Antarctica - #280 | ecosystem: Environmental > Aquatic > Non-marine Saline and Alkaline > Saline | place: Antarctica: Organic Lake...
CTGGGGGCTGCGGGGATTGAGCTACTTTCCTCTTGGCTTGGGTGCCTTTTGTAGGCTGAGGGCGTACAGATGGCTGAAAGGCTGTTAGGAGGGGCCTGCGTGTTGCCATTGGGTTGAGTAGCATAAGTTTGTGGCTTTGCCTTGCTTTGATTTTGCACACGCATGTTTGCTCATCATCTTCCTTGACGTGTCAAGGATTAGGACGAACTGCCAGGACCATTGAAGGTGCAACTTTCTTGGTCTATTGCGATCTGAAAAAGGCAGCCAATACATACACCTCTTACGGGTCTGTCCGAAATAAGCTTCAACAAGACAATCCATCTGACAATGACAAGACGGTGACGGATGACACATGAGCGAAGCTAGGATTTAAAGTAGATGTCAAGCTTGCAACCCCCAACCCAAGATTTTGCTGGGACAAGTAGCCTAATTTAAGCAGAAGTTATAATGCCAAACTTACCTTTCTGTTGCCTTGGAAGCAACGCTTGAAGCACGGGTGTCTGGTCGAGAGCGATTTGAGGGCGCCTCAGATCCCACAAAGCCGCGTTCGGGTGACCTTCTTAGGCCATGCCTGGATAGCCAATCCAAATCAGGAGGGTGTTGGCTGAACATGGACACCCCTGCCGGGCTGCTCCTGCCGTTGGTAGGCAGGCATACGTCTTCCAGGCACTGCAAATCGCACGTACACGCGTATTTGTACATTGGGAGGGTGTGCGGTTGCAAGGGCTCTGTGTGGAGGTGCGCATTTTTTAGCATGGATGTGAAGTTTGCGTCTCTTACTATTTTAGCTCTTTTAAAGCTGACAGCTCCTCTATCTTGCCTCTTGCGTGTAGGGCTGGCCAGAACCATGTATGCACACCCTATATGACCGTATGGAAATTTGCCTGCTAAAAATATCGTATGTGCACCGTACACGTACGCACAAATGTATAATTTTGGCCAACCCTACTTGCGTGTCATGTGCTTTACACGTACGTGTGTGTGTGTGTGTGTGTGTGTGTGTGTGGGTATTTTTATGAGTGTTAAACAAGGGCACGTACTTGTGGTATCTTACGTGAACCTGCATACAGTGTTAAACAAGGGCACGTACTTGAGTGTTAAACAAGGGCACGTACTTTTTTGGTATCTTTCGTGAACCTGCATAATTTACCTGATAGCGTTACACGTACGTGTGTGTGTATTTTATGAGTGTTGAACAAGGGCACATACTTTTGTAGTATCTTACGTGAACCTGCATAATGCACCTGATAGCCAAGGGAATCCTTGGACGCTATGGACTCCTGGCATGCACTGTTGCTGTTGTCTGCAGGCAAGAGTGGACGGAAATGGTTTGCCGTCTAAACATGTGATTTGCAGAAATTGCTGAATCCTGCAAGGAATGCCGTTGTGTTGCTTCCACGTATTGTGAAGGCAATAGAATAGTAGCATTTGCCGTTGGAGATAAGGCACACATTTCCATTACCTGCGGCAGTTTTATGTCGTGCATAGATTCCACACCAATGTAGCATATGATTCAATCAAGCAGGCACAGGGAGGAATGAAATTTCTGAAAAGTTTGTGACATGCCTTAGCAATCTGGAAGCAACACCAAAATGCGGACAAAACCCCAGGATGCGTTTCCATCACCAAATCCCGCGTGCATTTCTGCATACTTATGGCACTATACTAGAGATGGCCAGAACCGTATATATACGCCGTGTATGACCGTACATTTGATGAAATCCCTGCAAAAAATATTGTATATACGCCGTATATACATGGTTTTGGCCAACCCTACTCAATACCCTTGCTGAATACAAGCACAACACCAGCACAAACAGCATGTTGCTGGCACTGCTCCGTTTTTATCTGCCCCCGTTACTGCTACTTTGGGGTGACGACCCTGTGGCTCAGCTCCACTTCAGCGCCTACTGCTTCTGTAAACACCTTCATCCTTACCTGCCTCTTTCACCGCTCCTGCCATTGCTGAGGCTGCTGCACTGCCAGCCACGCCAGTCACCCCTGAGCCTGATAAATGCAGGGCTTGGTTGGCGTGTGCCAGTAAGGCGTGGCCCCTGCTATAATTTCTATGCCTGGGAGATAGAGCGTTGCCCACTGCTTCCTCAGCACCGGCCCCTGAAATGGATGTGATAAAAGTGCGCGTGACTTTCTCTGGCAGATTGTTCAGTCACAAGGCCTCTGTTGCTTGCGGCTTTTAGGGTTTAGTCAAGACAGAGTCTCTAGACTCAGCAGGGCGTTGGTCGTAGCTCATCGAGTTTAGCCAAGACAGAGTCTAGAGCAGGGCCTTGGTCGTAGAATAATGAGTACAGCCATGACAGGGACTAGAGCAGGGGGTCCATGGTTACCTGATGATCCCCAGGGGTGCGGGTATGGGGCTTGCGTTTGGCCGGGAAAGCTGGGGTGTGATCGAACAGGAGCCAAGGGGGCAGATAGTTTTGGAGAAAGAAAGGAGTGTGTCGAACCAGTCATGGGCTCCTGTGGGCAGTTTATTTTGGTGGTAGTGAGTGTACATGTGCGTGTCTGTTTTAATCATGTGTATGTGTGTGTGCCACGCACATATGCGCCTGGATTGGCAGCTGCATTGCAGCTTAATCTCAAGGTGTGTTATTACATACAATTATTGGATCTTGCTATAACATGCCACTATGTTTGAACACAAACATCCAAAACCATCATCGATGTGCAACCTGTGATGCACAAATCGTGTCAACACAGCACAATCCAACAAGTGGACACAATTTTATTGTGCTGATATAAGAACTTTGAATGATGTGTGTGTGTGTGTGCGTGTGTGTGTGTGTGTGCGTGTGTGTGTGTGAGAGAGCCTTAACGCACAGGTCACTGACCTTCGAGGAGTGAACAACAGCTGACACACTCTTACGTATCGCTAGTTTAACATGCGCTCTCCATCCCAAGCTAAGCATGCCTAACATTTGAGAGGCGAGCAGCTAATTGCCGCGAGAGAGGAATACCAATGCTGCCGTGCTCTCCCTCCACACACATTCTCCAACTGTACATTCGATTTAAAGCTCAAATGGTTGGCGGAAGAAACAGCCACACATACGCATGGCGAAGGTATATCACGCACTTGACTTTCTGTCCCATCTTCGCTCCTTGTTCAATGTTCCATGCACACAAATGTAAGACCCTCGGCGGCATACCTTAAGGCACACACTTTAATAGGCAGCTCACCTGTAGCTGTATCCCTGGGAGGGGCCCAGATGCAGCAGCGCCTGCACTGTCAGCTGACATGTCCAGGAACGTGTTAAATAGCAGGGAGTCGTGCTTCTTGGAGCCATCTGCAGACTTGCTCAAATGAGAGGGTGCCTTTGAGCCACGCCGTCGCTGCTGCTGCGCATCCTGCTGCCGGCTCGGCTGAGGCTCATGGCTAGCTACATTAAAGTGGGCACTCTTGTGAGCAAGGCCATCCCCCCCTTCCCCTCCCGTCCTCCGCCCTCCCTGTATGTCCTCAAACACAGATCCAATGTGAGCGTGGCCTTGTGGGCTCTCTTCCTGAGACATCTCGTACCCCTCCCCACCGTCCAAACCCACTTTGACCCCTCCAATGGCTGGGTCAGACAACTGCGAGCGCTTGCCTGCCAAAGAGCTGCCCTGAGAGAGGCAGTGGCAGAAGGAAAGGCAGGCCTTGTAAAAATGTCAGTTCAACAAGTCTGTATGCTGCCAGCCGAAAATGCCCTGCTTTGGTGCGCCGTGGTGCCTGATGCAGGCAATGTCGTCTTTGCCTCAAATTCCACCTACCTAGGTTTGCTTATTGCAACAAGGGGCCTTTGCTGGCGCCTGAGGAGGATTTTCCAGGGCAAGGAGCAGCCTTGCATCCTATGGCGTACGCTTTACGTAGCATAGACGCTTTACGTAGCACATACGCTTTACGTAGCAATCCTACGGCATACGCTTTACGTAGCACAGAAGTAGGATTGGCCAGAACCATATGTATGGTGTATATTCGGTGTTTTTGGCAGGAAAATCACCAAATATACGGTGTATACTTACAATTCTGGCCAACTTTACGCAGGCGCCAAGACGACAGGGTCATGCACACCTGATGAACCAGCACTTGCAATCTATGCCCTCTTGACTTGCAACCAATCTGCAGATGTACACTTGCACACAGAGTCTGTCTCCAGCACAGAGGCATTAGCAGTACCAACACTTAGGTTAGAGGCACACACCTGCTGCTCAGAGCCAGCCATCTGGTTCCTCTTGGCTTGCAGCCGTGCAGTGTGTTGCCGAGGCCCCACACGAAACACGGCCTCGACCTCATCCATGGTGCGCATCATGGCAGTCTCTCGTGAGTCATATACAGATGGGCCCCTGTTGTGGGCGCGTAAGATATGTGTATGATTCCGTGGGTTCTGTGGTATGGGTGTAAGGGTGTGGGTGGGGGGTGCGGGGTGGGGGTAAGTGGATGTGAACCACAGTTAACCCCGGGAGGCAGCATACGTGCTTCGAGTAGGTGCGCTTGTGTCATATGTCATGTTTCATGTTTCATGTTTGCAAGCACCTTTCCCCCCCTTGCTGTAACTTGCACCGGTGCTTGGCACATGTATGCACACATAACGATGGCAACAAGCGTTCACAAAAGACAATAGTTTGCAGGCCTGTGTGGTCACCTGTGGGGCAGCTTTTCAGAAGTTTCAGGACCTTCCAGCTGCTTGCCACTCTGAGTGCGGTGCAAATGCTGCGCCCTGTCGAGGCCATTCAGAATGATGTCCTACAAAGGAAGAACGGGAGGGAAGCAGCATGCTTATAAGGGAGGGGCACCAGGTAATCCCATCTCACATAACAGAGCACCCTGCAAATTAAATCGGTTCAGCAGCAGCAACAGCATTGCGGAGGAGCTGCTACATCTGCACCCTTGGGCGCATGTGCGTCTACTCTTGACATGCTGGGAGTTGCACCATCCAAAAAACACTGTACGCAATGTGTCCACACACAAGTTCACAGACACTTAATATAGAGAAGAAAGTAAATCATGGTTCTCACATGCATACGTACACACATAAATACACACACACGCGCAACAGAATAACACACCTGGCCCTTGCTACGTTCTCTAGTCTGGCCTTGTAGGCCTTGCACATATCCCTCAGCGTTGGGAGAGATGTAGCCACTGAAGTTTGCCACAGAGTCCCTGCAAAAGGGGAAATATGTTTTGTTGAGGCTTTTCCTACCTGAACCCCCCATGCATACATTCTTATGCACAACATTGCTCTGATGATCACACGCCCTTCCCTCTAAACCAAGACACCTGTAATCAATTCGTCCCACGCACCTTTGCAGTGCCGCTTCCAACACTATAGAGCTCTTGGTGCGATGCGTACGGCAGCGTTTGCTTTTTCCTTGACCCAAGCCCAAGGCGCTGGCGCTCAGCCCCTCCCCCTGCTTCTGGTCTAAGTTGGCTTCGTTGCCTTGCTCCAGTAAGTCCCAGAGAGTGTCAGGGTGCACACCTACCCGGATGTACATAGGCAGCCATGTGTGTGTGTGTGTGTTTATGCGTGTGCAGTCCCAGAGGGTATCAGGGTGCACACCTACCCGGATGCACATAGGCAGCCGTGTGTGTGTTTATGCGTAAGTGTGCACGTGTGTACGTGTGTGTGTGTGTGTGTGTGTTTATGTGTGCAGTCCCAGAGGGTACCAGGGTGCACACCAACCCGGATGCACATAGGCAGCCGTGTGTGTGTGTGTTTATGCGTGTGTATGTATGTGCGTGTGTGTGTCTGTGTGTGTGTGTGTGTGCAGGTTTAAAGGGTATCAGGGTGCACATCAACTCGGATGCACGTAGGCAACCGTGTGTGTGTGTATACTTTTGTGTAAGTGTATGAGCACATGTGTGTGTGTGTGTGCACATGTGTTCATTTTTTTTTGCTTTGATGCAATTCTCGGAGGTGGTATCAAAGTGCACCACGACAGATGCAGCAGCTCGTGTGCTTGCCAACCTGGATTTGGTACGTGCAGGTGATGAGCACCGCCAAGAAAGGTGCACGAATTTTGTGGTTGGATCAAGGGAGCAGAGTTTGGTTGAGCAGGACTGGTTTTGTGTTATACTTGAGCAGAAGATGACAAGAAGTTGTATCTGTTTTGAGGGATACTTTCATACACTGGTGAGGTGCAAAAGCTTTTAGCAATTATAATCGTTAGTGTACATAAGTATAGAAAATGGGTGTTGTGACTGTTAAACATGTGCGAACATGTACACACACGCACACGCGTACGCACACGCACACACAACACACACAGGCATACACACAGGCAAGCATAGACACTCACACACACACTTACACACAAATAAGCATAGACACGTACCTGCTTTCTGTGCCAGGTTTGCCACCCATACACTGAGCTTGTCCCCAGCAGCAAGCAGTGCCTCTGGATCTGAGCAGCAACAACACCAACTGGAGTGCTGAAGTGACAAGAACGTGCTTGGTACAAGAATGCAGGAGAGGAGGCAAGAATGCAGGAGAAGAGGGAGGGATGCTTTCACTACCGTTGCTTGTTTTATGACCACCGCACAAAACGGATTATGGTACACAACATTGGTGGGCCAGGTTTTAGACGTTGCCTGCATTCTAATGAGAAGTACAACAAAATGAACAACAGGTTCTCGTGCACCACCCACCCTAGACAAAGCTTGCATCTTAATTTTCACATGGAGAGCAATATGAGACCACAGTGGCTTGCAACGTGTGCAAATTAGCACGCACGCTGGCTACATCTTACCTCCAGCTAGCCTGAAAAGCTGAAGGGAGCGAGCACCAGGCCTAGAGTTGCGTGCTACTTCCTGGAGGGTCGCTTGGAAAGCTTCTGCTCCGTTGGTGACCTACAGCAGCGTTATGATTGGTACAATGCCTTGAGGAGTGATTACTGTATCGGTAATATGTTGTATGCTTAGAGAGAGGATCTCACAAGGTTCTCCTGATTCTTTTGGCAGTTGCTTTATACAAGCAGTTATTTGCTCTCTTCTTTCAACGCTTGGCAAAAACACACGCAAGCACACTCACACACACACCCACACGTGATACACAGCATTTTGTTACTAGCATCATTGCCACACCCCTCAAACACATGCGCTTGTCAGTACCTGCTCATTCCCCCTAGCGTTAATGTCGGCAACGCTCTGCAGTGCTAACTCCTTCTGCATCGGGGTGTAGTACAGCAGCATGCCTGCCCGCAGCGTTTCCGGAAACTTGTGGGGCGCCATAGAGCTGGTGCAGCTGACTGGGGAATAGTACAGGGTCTTGTCGACTTGCCACTGGTCCGTTGAGGTGGGCAGCACGCTCAAGGATAAGCTGGCATTGGGCGGGGACGGGAGGCGCTCTGTGCCTGAGTGCCAGACATCAAGGTTACAGTTAGAATGCCTGACTGCTCAGCAGTAAGTAATCATCATCTCCGTGATGTACAATATGACGATATGGGACATCAGCCCGTGGCACATGATGTTGGTGGAGCTCCTACTTAAATGGCCACAGCTGCAATTATGACGGTAGGCCGTACTCCTCTCTATTACGTCAAGGGGCGAAGGGCGTGCTCTCGTCTCTACTGATAGAAATCGTCTGCAGGTGGTCGGCGGAAGCTGCCCTGCCAAGCCGTGCTCAATCTTTTGTGCGATCTGCATTACAACAGATCTTACCAGCACATCAGACTTGAGTAAATTTTCCTTCTCCCTTTCACCTTTTAGGGCTGATGTTCGTCTTGGGGTCTGCAAGACACTCACAGGCGATGCTCCAATTGGCGACCCCTAAACGTAAAAAGCATTGGGCGCGTGTAAATAAATCAAGTTAAGTGCATCAACGTGCGCACAAAGAAATTGACGTGATGTTAGATATGTCTTGACAAGGTTTGCGACAGGAAGCACAAATTTCAAGTAAGCTTTATTCCCTGTCCCCTTTTGAAACTTTCGACCCTACACCTTGCAATATGAAACCCAAACCCTAAACTCTAATCCACTAATAATATAAATGTAGCAACAATATGCAGGCAACCTCTTTGTACACAATGACAAGACTGAGCCCCTCCTTATCTTGTCCTGAATGTTTCCTTGTGTTGGCGAATGTAACCTCAAAAGTAAGCACCCACCATGGATTGATCACTTCGCATGAACATCCGTGCCATTTGCCTTTCCTCTTCATTGCGCCTGCTGCGCTGAAATTGAAAGGTGGATCGTGCTGCCTGAGAGAGCACAGAAAGAGAAGTGCTGGGATCTGACATTCGCCATTTGTGTAGAAGGATGCACATGTATGCACTGGCGACATGCAAATATGAACATTTGGTAATACTGTTTACTTTTCTTGCAGACGAATTTACCTACGGTCCATGGCAAACATTAAAGCTCACCTGCACTTTCTTCTCCAGCTTCGTGGAGGCCCTAGGCCTGATTTCTGGCACTTCTGAAATCAAAAAGAGAAAGAAACTTTCAATGAACGAATATTACCCAATTGTATCCACGAAAAGGAGGTGCCTATTGCGTCCTTCCCTGCTTAGATGCTTCAGGCTTGCGTACATCTAGCAATCGCTACATGCTTAACCCTAAATGGATGGCACACACCATCATAGTCCGCCGCGGCTGCCTGGCCATGCCGACGGTTGGCCTTTCGGCTGGATGTGCTTTCCTCATGCTTTTCTGAAGTTGTAGCCAGAGCTGCCTGAGGAGGGTGGGGCAAGGGTACATGTGAAGAGTGAGGGCACACAATAGTATGGACTTCCCTGTGAGAAACAGTACATCACTGACCGCAGCTACTAACGCTGCAGCTGTTCCGGGCGTGCTGGGTGCTTGTCGGTCATTGTACGTGTCATTGTACGTTTCATTGGGCTCCGGGTTCGACAGAGGGACCAGCTGTGAGGGACCGCTCATTTTGCTGCACTCCTCTATCTGAGCTTGCACGTTTTTGCAGCAGGCTCTCTCATTGGCATGTGCTAACTAACTAATCAGCTTAGAAGAACAGCTGTATAAGTACAAGTGTGAATTGTTCTTCCTTCGAATTGGTGGTGAGTCATATTCAGCAAACATAATTCATGGCATTATTCATGGCATAATTCGTGGTAATAATAATAAAGCAAAAATAAAAAAACCCAAGGCAGTCACTCCGAAAATGCTGACCCGCCAGTTGCACCTCCCAGCTAGGTTGCATAGACAGTCACTTACTAGCAACAGCAGACCCATAGCAGCACGCCCATGCCACCTGCGTTCACGCTCGCAGCAAGTGAGGAGAATGCAGCAGCAAGTGAACGCAGGTGGAGGACCGGTAACACAGCAGATGCTGGTGAGGGCACGTGCGCAAGCGGCACAGGCTGCCGCTCTGTTTGGCACTGACCTCCCCCAGAGCGAGCGCCTCTGTGTCTCCTGCCCCTTCAGGTCATTGTGCCCCCTCACCCTTTGATAGGCCACTGGCTGGCAGTCCTGCGTAACGGTACAACACCTAGCCCCATGTTCCGGAACGCGTGCTCTGAGCTAGGCAGGCTGCTTATCTACGAAGCAGTACGAGACTTCCTGCCCACAGTGTCAGGAGTGGTTGACTCACCCCTCGGTCCCGCCGATGTAACTTGCGTCGACCCTACTAAGCCAATCAAGGTGCAGATGTGTGTGCATGTGTATGTGTGTGTGTGTTTGTACCTAGTGACTTCTCCTTTCTGTTGAAACAAGCAATCCAATCCCTCTAGGATTACAAGCTCAAGTTCTAACTATCACACTGAACATCGTGCAGGTGGTCCCCATCCTGCGAGCTGGGCTGGTGTTGTTGGAGCAGTCCTTTCAAGTGATACCAGCGCAGGAGACTTACCATGTTGGATACGTTCGAAACGAGGAGACCCTCCAAGCAACGTGAGACTTGCTGGAGCTCTTCTGTGCCGTTCTCTATATTGTACCATCCTGAGTTTCGTTGTTCCGTAATAAAAGGCCACATCTCTGCGTATATCTCCTTGAAACGCAAGCATGGCTCCTGATCGGTTTATGGCACTTCAGAACACACTTTCTATAAACTTTCTGCTGCCGGACTCCCTCTATGCCTCAATTCTCAACTGCTTTTATCGCTGCTGTTTTCATAGGAGCTACCTAAACAAGCTGCCTGCAAGGTTTGAGGAAGATGACAAAATTTTGATCACGGATCCGATGCTAGCCACGGGAGGCACGATGCTGCAGGTGAGCAGTTTTGTGCGTGTGTTTGTGTGTAGTGGTTGGGGTGTGCGTGTGTGTAGGTGAGGGGGCGTGAGTGTGGGTTGATGTAGGTATATGTGTGTATTTGTCGCTTTGCACTGTTTTGCTGGGCGCCTTGGTTCAAGCGCAGATCAACGCTGCTGAGGCAGCTGTAATGTTCTGTGGGATAGAGTGTCATTTAGCTGTGCTGCAGCCTCCAAGAAGCAATTGATGTTAAGTACAGTAATTCAATCCTGTTTTTCCTGCCACTTTGATAGGCTGGTAGCTCTATCTGCACAGGAGTCCTTTTTCGTAGTTATAACAGACTTTAAAAGGAGGCAACTTTACTGTAAGGCACTTACACAGGTCACGTTTGACGTTGGGGAAGCAGCTATCACACATCACACATCACACATCACACGCACAACTTCCACGTCCTAAATAATGAAGCACAAACTCTATGTGGCAGCTAAAGCACATCAATTCCCTGCCCTCACTGTATGTCAGGTCGTGGATGACATCGTGGCAAGGGGGGCAAAGTCAGAAAACATTCGGATCGTGGCTGTTGTGTGTGCACCCCCTGCAATGGTCAAGCTGTCGGAAAAGTACAAGGGTGCGTGTCCAAGGCTGATAGGCGTGGTGTGTCTGCAATTGCTGAACCTGACTGCAATCTGTCACGAAAATGCAAGATAAAAGAAAAGAAAGTAATTTGCAGGCAGTGAAAACCTGGCTGCTCAGTTTATCATATGCAGCATGTATCTCTCTTTCCGCGCAAAAAAAAGCTTAGTACGTGGTACGTGACACTGCTGAGTTAAGCAGGTAACATATGTGCCTCCAATACTGAATGTTCTAGGCACACAATCATGCTTGTTGTCGATCTGAGCTCTTGCATCTTTGGGTCTCAATTCTCGCTCTTAACAGTAGCTTGACGTTATCGCTGTATTGCCTTTTTTTGGGAACACGAGTCTGTTTTTGGACCCTGAAATATAAATTCTAGGCCTTGGGGGGCCTCCTGCTCTTACTTTCCTTTTACTGCGGCAACCACGCTGACTATGCTACTACCTGGTTTTCTTTTTGTTTTTCCTGCTATTGCTGCGACAAAGGTGCAGCAAATAACCATTCCGACTCACATCACCCTTGCGTCACACATTTGATGCAGGCATCAAGGTGTTCACAGCCATGATTGATCCGGAAGTGAATGAAAAGGGATACATTCTTCCAGGGCTTGGAGATGCAGGCGATCGAGCTTTTGGGTTAGCTTAAATTTACATGTAAATGTATCCAAAATGGCAACAATGACGTAATTTCTGCTTCTGCACTGAAAGCTGAACCCTTGGAACATTTAGAAGGCACGCCTATAACTTTGGGCCTCAGTTCATCCATTCTGCCAGTTTACTGTTACGCCCATTTGGTGGCAGCGGGCGGCAAACCGTGTGACGAGCAGTTAATTGTTTGGCAGTGAAGAGTCCCTGTTCCTGATAATAAGCTGGATGTGCCAGTCCTATGAATACACTTTATCTAAACTTAATCTAGATGAATTAAGTTTTAGTTTAATCAAATGACAATTTGTGATTCTAAGAGGTACCATTAGAGGGGATCTCCAAGAGACCCTGTACCGTGTAAGATTCTTTTTGCTTGCTTAGTCATATTTGCAAAATCGCGAAACGAAAAAGCAACAGACTAGCAGTGAAGGGGGGTGGGTTCTTAGAAGTGGCAGGGGGCAACTGAGGGAGACTGGGAGCACTTGTACTGCACCGCCAGCCGCCACCAGTAGATCCACCTCCAGACAGCACCGACCCAAAACCTCATCATTCTCCAACGTGACATTTACCTCATTGAGATCAAGTACTGTGAGGACACTAGATCACAGAATTGGCTGAGCGCCGCGCAGGAACAGCACAAAGGTCTCTGCTCCATCCTCCAAGGAGCCTCCATTGCCCTCTACACCATCCTATTGGGAGTGGGTCACACCATCTACAACAATCACACGCTGGAGCCTTTTAAGGAGCTGGGTCTTGATTCTCAGAGAAGTAAGAAACTGGCTTCCAAAAATCATGTTAATTCTGTCAACCACGCTGCTTCTTAACTTGTCCGTATCAAACGTGTTCTTTCCAGACACATTACCAACTCTATGTCACGCCCAATCATTGGCAGAGACGAATCGTGTGACGGAGCAGTTTAATTGGTTGACAGTTGAGAGTTTTTTACGTCTTGTTCAACACGTTGTTAGTGTGTTATGTCTTGTTCAAAATTTTTTTTTTTTGGTGGGGGTTGTTACACGGTCCTCAGCAAGGGCCTGACAGAATGAAGGAAAAAAAACCTATAAGACTGGGAAAAGGAAAACTCCTGCCTAAACAGAAAAACCCTCCTTGAAAAAC
>Ga0307948_1002934_pt1 | contig 12519 bp, 20 predicted proteins | sample OrgLakmetagen280_FD_201824 | JGI IMG/M metagenome (GOLD analysis project Ga0307948, IMG submission 201824) | Saline water microbial communities from Organic Lake, Antarctica - #280 | ecosystem: Environmental > Aquatic > Non-marine Saline and Alkaline > Saline | place: Antarctica: Organic Lake...
GCCCTCACCAAAGCCATCTGTCATTCCTTTGTGCCCTCACCAAAGCCATCTGTCATTCCTTTGTGCCCTCACCAAAGTCATCTGCCATTGCTTTGTGCCCTCACCAAAGCCATCTGTCATTCCTTGGTGCCCTCACCAAAGTCATCTGTCATTCCTTTGTGCCCTCACCAAAGCCATCTGTCATTACTTTGTGCCCTCACAAAGGTCATCTGTCATTCCTTTGTGCCCTCACCAAAGCCATCTGTCATTCCTTTGTGCCCTCACCAAAGCCATCTGTCGTCACTTTGTGCCCTCACCAAAGCCATCTGTCATTATTTTGTGCCCTCACCTTGACTTCGTCCACAGCACTCTTCTGCTCTGAGACTTTCTCCATGCCTGACACCACATCTGAAAAGCCCTGCAAAGACGCACATGTACAGTTGAGGGGGTGGGAGGCAGCGTGTGAAATTCGAAAGGACGAAGCACACGAGGAAGGATGAAGTTCAGCTTAATCGTTTGAAAAGGTGAAGAATGCAAGGGTTGCTAAATTTGAGCCCAATGGTTTACAAGGATGAAGAACTCAAGGAATGAAGAATTAGAGCACTGTCGTGAAGATGAAGTAAAGATGAAGTGAAGATGAAGTGAAGATGAAGTGAGGATGAAGTGAAGATTGTCGTGAAGATGAAGTGAAGATGAAGTGAAGATGAGGTGAGGATGAAGTGAAGATGAAGTGAAGATGAAGTGAGGATGAAGTGAAGATGAAGTGAAGATGAAGTGAGATGAAGTGAAGATGAAGTGAGGATGAAGTGAAGATGAAGTGAAGATGAAGATGAAGTGAGGATGAAGTGAGGATGAAGTGAGGATAAAGTGAAGATGAAGTGAAGATGAAGTGAAGAGTGTCGTAAAGATGAAAATTAATCAGAGCACTGTCGTGAGAACTACTACACCACACAAGAATGGTAAACGTGAGCATCATACATATTTGTACGTACATAACCGTACATGCATAACTGTACATACATGAACGTGCGCATCATACATGAACGTGAGCAACATACATGAACGTACATACATAAACGCACATACATAAACGCACATACATGAACGTGAGCAACATACATGATCGTACATACATAAACGTACATACATGAGCGTGAGCATCATACATGAACGTGAGCAACATACATGAACGTACATACATGAACGTACATACATAAACGTACATACATAACCGTACATACATAACCGTACATACATAACCGTACATACATGAACGTGAGCATCATACATGAACGTGAGCAAAATACATGAACGTACATACATAGACGTACATACATGAACGTGAGCATCATACATGAACGAACATACATAAACGTACATACATGAACGTGAGCAACACACATGAAGGTACATACATAAACGTACATACATGAACGTGAGCATCATACATGAACGTGAGCAACATACATGAACGTACATACATAAACGCACATACATAAACGTGAGCATCATACATGAGCGTGGGTATCATACATATTTGTACGTACATAACCGTACATACATGTCATCAAGAAGGATGTAACAGATCAGATCAGGCTGAGGCTAGATACGTGCAATCCCAACCAGGGCTGTGCGATGACTGTGCGACAGTACGGTCCGTCAAAATACGGTCTGACAGCAATAATAGGCACTCGGAATTTGCGTAGGCAAATTCCTGATGAGGGCTTTGCAGAGGCGCCTGTCTTTTGTTGTTCATTGGTACTTGTGTACGCAGTAGGTCATACCATGAGCATTACTCACTGTCTGTCTTTGCGCATACGTACACAGTAAGTAGGTAACACACTATATTATCAATAAATACCTAATAGGCACTTAGGTTAGGGTTTAGGGTTTAGGTTAGGGTCTAGGGTTTAGGTTAGGGTTAGGGTTAGGGGTTAGGAAAATTCCTGATGAGGGCTTTGCAGAGGTCGCCTGTCCTTTGTTGTCCATGTGTGCTTATGTACGCAGTAGGTCATATCATGCACATTACTCACTGTCTGCCTTGCGCATACGTACGCAGTAAGTAGGTCACACACTATACCATCAAAAAATGTAGGGATAACCAGACCCATATATATATATATATATATATATATTTCCTATATATGACTACCATACGTACATGTACTCACCCCCCCCCCCTGGAAAAAGTTTTATTTTACAGTAATATTCAGCAACCACCCCCTCTCAAAAGAATAAGCAATCTTGCTGTTGTTGCCGTCACTGCTGCTACTGCTGCTGCATGCGCGTGCTAGCTTTGCGTGCTGCTTGGGTGCTATAGCTAGAGTGTGTGCATGTGTGTGCGTGTGCGTGTGTGTGTGTGTGTGTGTGTGTGAGCACGTGTGTGCAAGGGTGCTAGAGAGAGTGTGTGCGTGTGCGTGTGCGTGTGCGTTTGTGTGTGTGCGCGCATGTGCATGTGTGTCTGTGCGTGTGTGCACCTGTGTGAGTGTGTGCGCCTGTCCATGTGTGTGTGTGTGTGTATATGTGTGTGTGAGTGTGTATATGTGTGTGTGAGTTTGTGTGCGCATGTGTGTGCACGTTGTACGCCTGCGCATCCCTGTCAACTTAGTTGCATAACCACAGAATGCCAATGCAGTGCCAACTGTACAACCCTGTGGGGGCAAACCAAGGTTTGCGACATCTATATGGCTGCGAGTCCTTATTCTTGCGCTCCTTTGCCTCTTGCTCAGCCCGGTCCGCTCTTGCCTGCTGCAGGCGGACGGGGTCTGGATGGAAAGGTATAGGCGGAGCAGGGGGGGGCATCCTCTCTGCTCGTCCCTTTGAACAATAACTATTTTTCGCTACCGTCCCCCTAAAAACCCGAACCGCTCCCCCTAGAAATAAATATATATTTTACCACCATTTCACGAGTAATCTGTCACTGCGCCCTCCAAAAAACAATAATTAGAGGCGGTGATATACTTAATGTACGGTATGTGTGTGTATATATATACAGGGTATATACGGATTACTTGACAGATAAATCACCAAACATACGGTCATATACCGGTGTATATACGGTTCTGGCTATCCCTAAATATATGGTATTTTGAGCAAGGAGACTCCTTTACGAGAGATCATACACAATTCTAGTCAATCCTGCGTACACTGCCAGAGGGGGGCGACTGACCCCCCAAATGGGGGTGTTTTTCATATGCTCCTGGACCCCCTCATTGGCAACTATCAAACTCAGTTCCGAATGGTAGCATGACCCCATAGCAGTTGAGTTTGACTGTTGCCAATGAGGGGGCCCATGCTTAATCGGCTGCGGCGTGAACCCTACTTTCCAGCCACCCGTGTGCCAGATCTGACCACTCCCTGCACCAAATCACATGATTTCTGGTGGTATGGAATTCTTGTAACGCACAAATATCATTGCAAAAAAATTGCGTGGAACGTGAAAGTACACGGAGTGAAACGTGAAAGTACACGGAGTGAAACGTGAAAGTACATGGGGATGTAGGCCAACACAGGCTGTTTTCCCATGCAAAATCACCCTCTTAGGGTTATGGTAGTCACTGTGAGCTTGAAGCCCTGCCTAATTGCACACAGAGTGGCCCACATGAATCCAAGCACATCCTTGTGTAACTCATAATGCCAGCTTCAATTTGAAGCAAAAATGGTCCAAATCGGATTAAAGGGTAGAGGATGACCGGCTTCTGAGTGCATAAAACGCACATATTTGGACATTTCCCCAGTTGACCCCCTCTAGTACACTGCTCCTGCATATAATATATATTATAACATGTATGCATCTCACTTATTTACGTATACTGGTCGCTCAATGCATGGTTTTCATCGACATCCTGTGCTTACAGCACAGTGTCGCAGCCCTCAAAGTTTGAGTTCGCGGACTTCACGAACATTAACGAACTTGAAAAGTGCCGTTCGGGGTTCGGTCAGAGTTCGACGAACTTTTAAAGGTTCGGTCGAACTTTACAGCATGTGTCTGTCAAAATGACAAGGGACAGCAGCCCCTCCCAGTTCAGTCCCACTCTTTCCTTGCAGTATAAATAACCTTTCCTTGCAGTAAAAATAACTTTATATATAAATATGATCTGTAATCTGTATCAGGTTGAAATTTCCTTGGTCTTAAGGCCAAACTTGTCACACATTTCTGAACTGCTAAGGATTTATACAACGCGGCACTTGCATTGCACCTTAAGGTTCTCCTTTTTCTGCTCTACAATGATGACATAATCTCATTCTGCCCCCCTTTTTTCCCCTATAATTATTCATAAAAATACAAAAGGGAAGTTTTGAAGGTGGGAGGAGGAGCCCAAGGGCCTGTTTCCCAAAATTGTACATCGAACCCTTCAAACAGTTCGAGGGTTCTAGAACTTTCACGAACTTTATCGAACCCTTGCTCCCAAAAAAACGAACCGAACAACCCTGCCACCACCTTAACTCCATACACTCACCGCAACCCCCTGCTGCTTCTCGACTGATTTTAGGGCTCCCATGAGCTTTGCCTCCTCCTCCGCAAGAATCTCTTCAGTGTACGCTAGCACGAACACCTCAGCCTGTATATACAAAAAAGTGCCTCATTGATTTGAAGATTTGTCTAATATGAGTAATACGTAGGCATTTGTAACTGGCCGCTGTATGGTCACAGGAGCTCCCTTGCATGCAACATGTATGCAGCATGTATGCAACCAGCACAATCATCTCAGGCTGCACGGATGAGGAAAGGAAGTTAGATTCAAGTGTCCTCATAATTTGGTACGCACACAATAATAGTCACGACCATCATCAGGCCGCAGGAATCCCCTTACGCGCGTGAGCAAGCTATGAACCAAAAGCACACTCCCAAACCCAAGCAAAAGTTGCGAGATTGTGGATGCTGCTCCAACAAAAAGAAGACAGGTGAGAAAAGGATCAGGGTTCACACATTGGATAATATATTATCCACTTCAACAAAGAAAGACCTTCTGCTACATCAGCGCACTAGTTATCCTCACACAGAAATGTGTGTAGCCCCCCGCATACACACAAATCATACCGCACACGTCATTGTGCCACACACAGTGTTCTCACACACCTGTGCTTACCTCAATCGGCATACACACAAAACACAAAATGATTACACGCTCACACGCAAACCTTTGGCTGCAAAAAGTAATCACACACAAGCTGTTGACACGCACACACACACACACACACACACACACACACACACACACAACATACGCACAAACACACACACACACACACAAACACACACACACACAGACACACACACACAACATACGCACCTCTGTGTCGCCCAGCTCCTTTTTCATCTTCTTGTACGCGGGCAATGCAGATTTCATGGTCTCATACTTGTCTCGCCATTCCTCCTCGCTGACCTGAGTTTATATGTGTGTGTTTGTGTGTGTGTGTGTGCGCGTGTGAGTGTGTGTGTGTAAGTGTGTGTGCGAGTGTGTATGTGTGTGTGGACACGTTTGGTAGTGCGTGCAAGCATGTAGCTATCCCTCTTTCAGTGAGCTGATGGGTTCAAAAGTGTTTGATCACATGTCCTTTTCTTGAGTGGCATCCGTCGATCCTCTTTTTGCGGTCTCACACCCACAGCCTGACCTCAAAACTATTGCAGGGTGCATGATGGTATGACTCCAGACTTGCCACCCAAGAGAGGCTGAGCTGCGTGGATGGGCCGATTGCGTGTGTTGCAGTGTGGTCGTACTAAAGTTACGAAAGTATTTCACCTCAGGAATGAGCTTATTGGTTTATTGTTGACTGGCGAAGACCAGCAATCACAGGCTGATCAGCCGAACAGTCTGGCTGAAGGTCCCCCCATGTAAATTAAAATCTAAATTTCACCTCATCCCTCACATCGTGCCCCTCCTGAGCTAATGGGTTTATTGATGACTGGCGAGAGGAGCAGTCACAGGCTGATCAGCCGAACAGTCTGGCTGAAGGTCCCCCCATGTAAATTTGACCAACCTCAAAATGAGGTGGATTCTGCCGCATGACCTCATGTCTCATGACCTCATGCCTCATGACACACATGACACACATGACACTGCCTCATGACCTCATGCCTCATGACACACATGACACTGCCTTATGACCTCATGCCTCATGACCTCATGCCTCATGACACACATGACACTGCCTCAAGACCTCATGTCTGATGACCTCATGCCTCATGACACACATGACACTGCCTCATGACCTCATGCCTCATGACCTCATGCTTCATGCTTCATGACACACATGACACTGCCTCATGACCTCATGTCTCATGACCTCATGCTTCATGACACACATGACACACATGACACTGCCTCATGACCTCATGCCTCATGACCTCATGCCTTATGACACACATGACACTGCCTCACGACCTCATGCCTCGTGACCTCATGCCTCATGACACACATGACACTGCCTCACGACCTCATGCCTCATGACAAACATGACACTGCCTCATGACCTCATGCCTCATGACCTCATGCCTCATGACACACATGACACTGCCTCATGACTTCATGCCTCATGACCTCATGCCTCGTGACACACATGACACTGCTCATGACCTCATGCCTCATGACCTCATGCCTCATGACACACATGACACACATGACACTGCCTCATGACCTCATGCCTCATGAACTCATGACAAGAGCTTACCCATGTGAGAATGATTATCGCCCCCACCATACGACCCTATCAGTTTACATCATTTCAGGCACCAAGTCCTGCCTACTGCACTCTCTCTCTTCTTTGCACGAATCGCTTCTCCACAAAGCGCACACTGAAGAGCTTCCAAACACCAGTACATGCACGATTGAGCACTACTTAAGCCTTTCCAACCCCTTAGGGATTGAGTGCTGACTAAGCACGGAGACACGCACGCACACTAACACTCACACACAAACACACACACACACACACGCACCCGCACACCGCACACACACCCACTCACACCTACTCCCATCCACCCACCCACCCACCAACTCAAGCACCTACCATGGGCTCATTGTTGCCATCGCTGGCAGCCAGCTTCTCTAACTGAGCGGTCACACTGGCCTTCTTCTCCTGCACAAATCGAACAAAGGGACACACACAGGTGGCCATAGGTCAACAGCAGGGTTGGAACCATTGGAGCCATTGGAACCATTGGAGCCATTAGAAACATTGGAACCATTGGAGCCATTAGAGCCATTGGAACAATTGGAGCCATTGGAGCCATTGGAACCATTGGAACCATTGGAGCCATTGGAACCATTGGAACCATTGGAACCATTGGAACCATTGGAACCATTGGAACCATTGGAACCATTGGACACACAGGTGACCATAGGTCAAAGCAGGGTTGGCCAGAACCATATGGTGTTTTTTGCAGGGATTTCATCAAATATACTGTCGAGTACGGTATACATACTGAATATGTACGGTCCTGGCCAACCCTAGTCAACATTCAAAAGCACAGACCAGGCAGGCACAGTCCGCCAATGCTAGTGATTCTGTCTTTCGGGGCGGTCGGAGGAGGGGGAGATCTGGGAGTGAGCAGTCAGTTTGGGCCGGTTGCCGTATGGTTGGACCTGTATGTCTTTTTTAGGGTTGGCCAGAACCATATATATACGGTTTATGTACGGTATTTTTGGCAGGGAAAGCACCAAATATACGGTCATATACGGTGTATATATACGGTTCTGGCCAACTCTAGTCTTTTTTCCCAGGCATGCCATATGGTTAGATTGCTCGAGGTAGTACAATCTAGTTAGCTGGTTACAATGCACAGTCTGGATTCTATTCTGAATTCCATTCTGGCTGGCCAGAACCATACATACATGCGCGCATAAACGTGGTGTGTGTACGGCGTTTTATGCATCGAAATCACCGTACATACGGTCGTATGTGGTGTGTACGTACGGTTCTGGCCAACCCTATAGACAGTACAAGCACCCGTGCTAGCCTGACCTTGACAATGTCAGAAGCATAATAGGGTTGGCCAGAACCATATGTGAACGGTGCATACCGGTATACGTTAGTTTTGGCAGGGAAATCACCAAATATACAGTCATGTACGGTGTATATATACAGTTCTGGCCAACCTTGTATGGTCTCAATTAAGTTACAATCCCAATATTACATGGAACAGAAGCAGCACCGAAAGACAACGTGACCACACTCCTGTTCTGAATTTGCCTCCACATCAACCCCCGCACCTACTTGTATGTTGCCAGCTTTTCCCCTGTCCGCCTTCCACATTCCAAGCAACCCCCGCACCTACATGTTTGCTGCCAGCTTTTCCCCTGTCCGCCTTACACATTCCAAGCAACCCCCGCACGTACTTGTATGCTGCCAGCTTTTCCCCTGTCCGCCTTCCACATTCCAAGCAACCCTCAGCACCCACATGTTTGCTGCCAATCCTAACTCAATTTCCTTCACATATTGAAGCTAATTCCAGCACCCACGTGTTTGCTGCCAGCTTTTCGTCTATCTGCCTCACCCACGTAATTAATTCCGGCATCCAGCAGTTCCAGTTTGGCATAGTTGCCATCTTTTTTTGTACCAATCCCAAACAAAAACAGCAGCATACACGCACCTGCAGCCGTTCCAGCTTGGCATAGGTGCCGTGTTTGTACCAATTCCAAAGACAAACAGCAGCACACACACCTGCAGCCGTTCCAGTTTAGCGTGGATGTCGTCCTTTTTACGTCCCACCATTGTGGTCATCTGCTGCGCTTGACGAAGCTGCATGTACGCCTTGTCCCCTTGGCGCTCCTTGTCGGCCTTGGCACGGCGTTCGTTGATCTCGTTGATTTGAGAGTGCAGCCTGTTGGCCTGAGGGCAGCATGAAGTGTGTGTGTGTGTGTTTGTGTGTGTGTGTGCGCGTGTTTGTGTGTGTGTGTTTGTGTGTGTGTGTGTGTGTGCATGCTAGAAATACTAAAACCTGCATGCTAGAGATACTAAAACCTGCATGCTAGGGATACTAAAACCTGCTCAGGTCACGTTCCGTCCTTTGTGTAATCTCCATCACAGTAGACAACAGCTTTCTTTAAAAAAGAAAAAATATTCTTACAGGGTGCACAAGCATTTCCCACGCAGCACACAAACACAGACACACGCACACTGGCTTGCGTGTGCACCCAAAGCCAAAGCCACGCAATCCTGATGCTCAGCTTTGCTACTACACATGCTGCTGAACCTAAGGGCTTGTACTCATTTCAGCAGCCGATCAGCCAAACAACCTGGCTGAAGGTCACCCCTATTGTAACCATTGTAACCATTGTACTCATTACGTTGATGCCATCGATCTCAAACAATACACTGCATGAACTGCACGCACAGACTGCACGTACGAACTGCACGGACTGCACGCACGAACTTCACAATGCACTGCACGAACTAAATGCACTGCATGAACTGCATCCACCAACGCAAGAATGCATAGAAACTCTACCAAAGCATCGATATACGTGCTTCGCTACATAGCAAATCCACCAAAGCATCAATATGTATTGTACAAATCCACTAGCACTACATAGAAACCCCTAGAAAACCCACCATCACTACATAGAAACCCCTAGAACATCCACCAAAGCATCAATAATCAATATACGTGCCTCACTACCAGGCACTCCTCCTCTACATAGCAAATCCACCAAAGCGATGAATACACGTAGGGTTGGCCAGAGCCGTAGATATGCACCGTACATGACTGCAAATTTGGTGATTTCCTTGCCAAAAACACCATATACACACTGTTTACATGTGGTTCTGGCCAACCCTGAATATACGTGCTTCGCTATCAGGCACCCCTCTCCTACTTTTGCTTGGAGCTCCTGCAGGTCCATCTCTGTGTTGCCTCCCCCAGTGAAGGCCTCCTGCAGGGCCTTTGCGCGCTTCTGCCGACGCTCCAGCTCCTTTGGGTAGCGCTCATTGACCTGCATACGTGTTTGTGTGCAGACATGTCCTGCTGAGTACTCTGCAGCATGCAGAAGTACTCTAGTTCTTGGAGGCGAGTGCAACCGAAAGTCAGTTGGTACTCTCTTGGCACAGCTTGCGCTGTGCAAACCATCCTTTTTATGCTTGTGCCTTGAGTATTTTGCAGCTTTGTGTTAAGATGGGAAATAAGTACGTGAGAAAAGGAGCTCCAGCTCCTTTGGGTAGCACTCATTGACTTGCATATATGTTTGTGTGCAGAAATGTCCTCGCAATGTATGTGCGTGCATATGAATATATGAATGGTGGGGGTACACTCAGGGCTTCTGCGACAACTGTAGCTCGTTGGGATACGCTCGTTGACCTAAACATATACTTCAATCAAACATAATATTGCATGTTCAGTGGCGTGCACGGGTTCTGATTTTGCTAACTCCTCCTCATCCCAGCTTTTTTTAACAGCACGCTCAGACCACGGCATATGATTCCACATCACTGCAAACATGCAACCATCGTGTGTTGTGCGTGTAGTTGTGCATTGTGCGTGCAGTTGTGCATTGTGCGTGCAGTTGTGCATTGTGCATTGTGCACGTGCATTGGACAGCAGGGCCTGAGTGCGCATTTGCCAACACCCTGGCTTGTCGATAATGCGTGTGCTTGTTTGAGAAACATATCTCTGCCTGGTTTTGGTGCAGGTGCCTGTATATATTTGTGTATCACTGGGATTGGCCAGAACCGTACATTTACGCCGTGTATGAAATCATATTTGATCAAATACCTGCAAAAATTACCATGCATACACCGTATACATGTGGTTCTGGCCAACCCTACAAACAGCCAAGCCGCAACTCACTTACAAGCACGGACTGTTCACATCCCCGTTGGGACTTGCTGGCTTTTTTGACAGCTGCTGCTTGATAGCTAAATCATACCTAAGAGCACAGGCGTATCACATCCTCGCTCAAGGCCTCTTTCACAGCTGGCCCTCAACGACCCTGATGACAGCTGGCACGTGACAGTAGTTTCTACCTGGAAGCGTAGGCTCTTCACATCCTCGTGACTCATCCTCGTGACACATTTTTGTGACAGTAGCTTTTACCTGGATGCGTAGGCTTTTCACATCCTTGTGACACATCCTCGTGACACATTCTCGTGACACATTCTCGTGACACTAGCTTTTACCTGGAGGTGTAAGCTCTTCACATCCTCGTGACGCATCCTCGTGTACATTCTCGTGACAGTGACTTTTACCTGGAAGCGTAGGCTCTTCACATCCTCGTGACTCATCCTCGTGACACATTCTTTTGTCAGTAGCTTTTACCTGGAAGCGTAGGCTTTTCACGTCCTCGTCCAAGGCCTCCATCAGCTTTGAGGCACTGCCTTCTTGGTAGTTGGAACTCAGCTCCTTTAACCGAGCGGCAACTCTGCTGTAGTTCTGTTCTGCGCGCTCCAGAAGCTGGCGTTGCGTCTGTGTGTGTGTATGTGTGTGTGCTTGTGTGCGTGTGTGTGTCTGTGTGTGTGCGTGCGTGTGTCTGTGTGTAGGCGTATATTTGCGTGCGTGCATTTGTTTGTACATGTGTGTGTGTGTGCGTGTGTGTGCGTGTGTGTGCGTGTGTGTGTGTGTGCGTGTGTGTGTCTGTGTGTGTGCGTGGGTGTGTCTGTGTGTAGGCGTATATTTGCGTGCGTGCATTTGTTTGCACATTTTTGTGTGTGTGCGTGTGTGTACGTGTGTGTGTGCGTGTGTGTGTGTGTGTGTGCGTGTGTACGTGTGTGTGGTGTGTGTGTGTGTGATTAAGCATGCGCACGGCTGCCATGCAGTGTCTGCCCAGAAAACATAACTCTAAAACCGCTAGTCATCACAGCCATGAAATGTCTATCTACCCAGCCAATGTTGTTCTATAACCACTGAATTAAAAAGCCATGGACGACACCATAGACATGCATATGTGCAGCCAACATTTTAAATCAACCACTGTTTAATTACAGCCATGGACTACACCATAGACATGCATATGCGCAGCCAACATTAAAATCAACCACTGTTTAATTACAGCCATGGATTACACCATAGGCATGCATATGTCCAGCCAACATTTTAAATCAACCACTGTTTAATTACAGCCATAGACTACACCATAGGCATGCATATGCACAGCCAACGTTGTTCTCCAACCCCTGTTTAAATACAGCCATGGACTACACCATAGACATGCATATGCACAGCCAACGTTGTCCTCCAACCCCTGTTTAAATGTTTAAGTACAGCCATGGACTACACCATAAACATGCATATGTGCAGGGTACCTGCGCCTGGTTGGAAAGTGCCGCCTACTTGATTTGCATCTGTCAACGGCGACAACATGCGCATATGCATGGACAGGCAACGGAATAAACAAATACACACCCACATGCACACCCGCACTCACCCACACCCACACCCACACCCACACCCACTCCCACACCCACACCAGACCCACACCCTCACCCACTTCCACCCCACCCACCTGCATCTGGTTGGAAAGTGCCACCTCTTCCCTTTGCACCTCAAGGCTGCATAGCAAAAGCGCCTATCAACAGCCACAAACCACGTGTGTGTACACTACCACC